>Ga0302324_100000095_pt1 | contig 216725 bp, 214 predicted proteins | sample Palsa_T0_1_FD_201949 | JGI IMG/M metagenome (GOLD analysis project Ga0302324, IMG submission 201949) | Peat permafrost microbial communities from Stordalen Mire near Abisko, Sweden - Palsa_T0_1 | ecosystem: Environmental > Terrestrial > Soil > Palsa > Peat permafrost | place: Sweden: Abisko...
CGTTCCTGACGGTCAGATCCAGCCGCTCCCCGAGCAGATCGGGGAAGCCCACGAAATTATCCGGATTGGTGTAAAAATACTCATACCCCACCGAGGCGATGTAGCTGAACGCCACGCTGTCGCCCAGGATCAGAGCCTCATGCGGCTCCTGCGCAACCGCGCTGCCGCCCATGCCGATCGCCGCGAGTAAACCTACCCGCCCAATACCATTGAAGATCTTCATTGCCATTCCTCCCAGGAATTTGTTGGTCGAGCGGGAAACATAGGCGAGCGCTCTGCCGAGCGCCTGATGAGCCGCTGCTGAATACTGATTTTTTCCTGAGGAAACGCTTATGAATGCAAACCGGCTCCCCCCGGGGCTGCATTGCAAGTGGTAATATCTTTGTGAACCCGGCCCACAAGAATTTTCAGCCGGCTCCCCTGGACGCCCTGGAGATGCTTACCGTGCAGCCTTTGCGAGCTGTCGCAATCTCGGCAATCCACATACTGGCCTGGCTCGCAGCCGCGTCGGGGGCCATGGCTGCCGCCGAGCCGGCAGCCGAACCGCCTTCCGCGACTTCACCGGACGCCGGGCCGCAAGCGGTCATGGAAGATCTCTCGACGCGCCTGTTTGCCGCTCTCGACAAGAATTCAGGCGCGATTCGCCACAATGCCGACAAGGTATTGCCGCTGGTCGATCGGTTGCTGTCCCCGCACTTCGATACGGAGTATGCCGCTCGGCTGGTGCTCGGACAGCACTGGCGGGGCGCAACGCCGGCCCAGCGCGAGCAATTCGCTGTTGCGCTGTATCAGAGGTTGCTGCGGACCTATGTCGTGGCGGTCGCCGAGTGGACCGCGGATCGGGTCAAGATCCTGCCACTGCGCAGCGATGCGGAGGCGCTGCAAGTCACCGTGCACACCGAAGTCAAGAGCAAGGGCGGCGCGATTGCTCCCGTCGACTATCGACTTCATCAGACCGCCGAAGGCTGGAAGATTTTTGATGTCGTCGTCGAAGGTGTCTCCTACGTGCGCAATTACCACGACGACACCGCCGAGGAAGTGGCTCAAAAAGGCCTTGACGCGACGATTGCGCGACTCTCAAGGACCGACGCCGGCGCAATCCAACGCGTGACATCCCCCAACCCGCCGGGCGCTCGCTAAATGTTCGGCGACCTCGTTCATGCCGATGCCGCAACCCTCGTGGACTGACGCCGGCTTCTTGCTGGCAAACTGGGAGGTTCGTCCACGGCACGGGACTTTGCGACGGCGCGACCAGGAATCATCGGAACCCCTGCGTCTCGAGCCCCGGGTCATGGCGGTGCTGGCCTGTCTCGCCCGTCATGTCGGAGAAGTGGTGACGCGGGACGAGCTGGGCGCCGAAGTCTGGGGTGGCCGCATCGTCTCCGACGAAGCACTGTCCCGATGCATCTCTGTATTGCGGCAAGCCCTCGCCGATGACTCGCGTGAGCCCCGCTTCATCCGCACCATCGCCAGAATCGGTTACACGCTGGTGCCGACTCCGCTGCCCCTGGAACCGGCGGGCGCCAACGCCGCCGTGCCGCCCCCGCAGGCCGCCGCTGCGCTGCCCATTGCCGCGGCGGACGTCACCGCGGCCGCGCCGCCCACGCCTGTTCACTGGACGGCAAAATGGAGGGTTGGCCGAATGCGCCGCAACACCCTCGTGGCGACGGGGTGTATCGGAATTCTGGCTGTCCTCGTGCTCGTCTATTCCGCGCGCGACAGGCATTTCGGTGCCGAGGCGCCGCCGCCGCCGCTAACCCGGCTGCTGGTGCTGCCCTTCAATACCGCGGAGGCAAAAGACCTCGGCCGCGACGGCGGCGTTGAGCTGGCGGATGAAATCGCCGATTCGCTCGCCCATGTCGGAGCGCTGCAAATCTCGGGCGGCACCTCCGCGGACACACTGGCAGCGGCCCACACCGGCGCGATTGAGGCTGGACGCAAGCTCGGCGTCGATGCCGTCCTCAGCGGAGAGATGGCGGATCGGCCGGGCGGATTGCGTGTCTCGGCGCGGCTCACCGCCACAAAGGACGCCCGCGTCATGTGGTCCCGCGTCTACGATCGCCAAGCGGCGGATCTTTTCGCGGTGCAGAGCAGTATCGCCGGGTCGGCGGTGCGCGAATTGATGGGCGTCTTGAACCGCGAGGGACTGACCGGAGCACCGAGGGCCGAGCCGGATTCGCGCGACCTCGAGGCCTACCAGCTCTATCTGCGCGGCGCCCATCAAGTACGGCTGCGCGGCGAGGACTCGCTGCGGCGGGCAGTCGACCTGTTTTCCGCCGCCGCGCGTCGAGATCCGTCGTTTGCACGCGCCCAGGTAGGCCTCGCCTATGCATATGCGCTGCTTCCCAGCTACTCCTATGAGGACCCTACGGAAATGTACGCGCTCGCAGACAAGGCACTCGAGAATGCCGACCGTTTGTCGCACGGCCGCTCGGAAAGCGCCGGCACGCGAGGCTATCTCAGTTTCATGCGGGGACAGTGGATCGATTCGGAAACGGCTTTTCGAACGGCGATCGTCGCCGATCCGAACAACCCCGATGTACGGCAAATGTACTCGCAGTTGCTCGGCGCGGTCGGCCGCATCGACGCCGCGCTGGTGCAGGTGCGCCTGGCGCAGGAAATCGACCCGCTGGCGCCGGTGGTCGCGGACCGGCTCGGCATTCTGCACCTCTGGCTCGGCCGCGACGCGGACGCGGCGAGCGACGCCGCGCTCGCGCGTGAGCTGGGTCTCGACGAAGTCGCTTATCCAGAGACCAAAATTCTACTCAAGCTGCATCAGCACGACGATCTGGAGGCCGCGGAGGATCTACGGTCATTGCTGCGCTCCCTGCACCGCTCGGACGCCTGGGTCGAGCCCTCGTTCAACGCTTATCGGCATCCAGAGAAGCGGCCAGCCGCCCTCGGTCTGCTCGACCGCGCTTTGGCGGCGGGCGACATCTCGCCACGAATCTACTTCCACGTCATGGTTCTGCTCGAGTCGCCGGCGCGCGCATTGCGCAGCTACGCCGCGTTGCCGGACCGCGGCGGCAACGATCTCGAATTTCTGTTTTCGCCCGACGCAGCGGCGGTGCGCCGCGATCCGGCGTTCGGTGAGTTCGTTCGTGCCATGGGCATCGAAGCCTACTGGGACCGGTTTGGGTGGCCGCGAGCCTGTCATCGAGATGGCTCGCAAATCGCGTGTCGTTGAACCCGAGAGCCGGTTTTTTTGGGGATGACGCGCTTCGCCCGTCAGATGCTCGCCTCAGGAAACAATCAGCACCCTACCGCGAACCATTTAGAAATTCGTCCGGTATGGAGGCTTCCTGCCAACGCACACGACACTCCGACCCATCGAAGGCACGCCGGCTGATTTACGTCAGCGCATCAGATTGTTTCTCTGGAAAAACGCCGATTTAGCCGCGCCAAGACACTGCTATTGGTAGGTGCTGCCGTCGTGGCGGTTGGTCTCATCGTCTATGCCGCCGCCGAAGTCGCGGCGGTCTCCGCGCTGCGCTGATTGTCCGGAGCATCGTCAGAACTGGGAAAGGGTAGGATGGCAATTTTCGGCGGTTCGAGAACCGATGATGCGTTGGCGTAAACCATTGGCCGCGGCGATGCTGATTGCGTGGGCATTGTGGGCGGCCGGCTGCGGCGGCAAGTCTTCGGGGGCGCGCAGTACTCAATCGAGCGAGAAGCCCGATGAGAGCCAAGTGCTCAATCTTTACATCTGGGCGGATTATCTGGCACCCGACACCCTTGCATCCTTCGAAAAACTCACCGGTGTCAAGGTCCGCATCTCCTATTTTGAAACCAACGAGACTCTGGAGTCCCGGATGTTGACGGGAAACAGCGGATTTGATGTCGTCGTACCGACGGCTCCCTACTTCCAGCGTCAAATTCGCAGCGGAGCGTATCTGGCCCTCGACAAAGGAAAACTATCCAATCTTGCCAATCTCGACCCGGACATCATGGCTCGGGTTGCCCTCAATGACCCGGGGAACGCCCACGGCGTCGTATACGCGTGGGGAACGTACGGTATCGGCTACAACGAAAAGCTGGTGGCCGAGGCGCTGCCTAATGTCCCTCTTACCAGCTGGCGTGTCATTTTCGATCCAACCATGGCTGCCAAACTGGCCAAGTGCGGGATCAGCACATTGGACGCGCCCGCCGGCGTGGTGCGGCTGGTGCTCAAATACCTGGGTAGAAATCCCAACGCGGCGAGCCCGCAAGATCTCGCCGACGCAGAAGCGGTGTTAAGTAAAATTCGCCCCTACATACGCACGATCGACTCGTCGAATATCATCGAGGCCATGGCGAATGGCGATATCTGTATTGCGCTCGGCTATAACGGCGATTTCGTCCAGGCGCGCAAACGCGCGGCGGAGGCGAAGAACGGCGTGAGAATTGACTTCGTGATACCGGAGGAAGGATCCTTGCTCTGGTTTGACATGTTGGCGATACCGCGGGACGCGCCCCATGTTGCGAACGCCCACCTCTTCATCAATTACCTGATGACTCCCCGGGTCATTGCGAATATTTCCAATTTCATCGGGTTTGCCAACGCCAATTCTGCCGCATCGCCGCTGCTCGATCCGTCAGTCGTCGCGGATACGGTGGTCTACCCGACGCGCGATCAGCAACAGCGGCTCTTCGTGCAGACGGAAGACTCTCCCGAACAATCCCGTGCCATTACCCGAATATGGCAGAGGTTCAAGACCTCGCAATAGCCAACTGCCCCACTCAAGTTCTTGTCGTTGCGTAATACCGGCGATCGGATCGATCGCCCTGCTGACCTTTTTGCTCATCGTCGCGCCGGCGGCCGCGGTGCGCGCGATAAACTCAGCGCCGCTCAAGATCGCTGTTTTCGATTTCGAGCTGGAAGATGTCAGCGCCGCGGGAGCGATGGCGCCGGGAGAGACCGCCGACGACTTGACTCGAATGCAAGCGGTCAGCACCGAAGCCCGTCGAGTACTGGCGCAGTCCGGCCGCTACAGCCTCGTCGATACCAACGGCGTCGACGCGGAGCCTGTGAAGGAGAGGTCGCTGAGAAATTGCAACGGATGCGAAGTGGGGATCGCGTTGAAGCTCGGTGCAGAGCGATCCTTCATCGGCGTCGTGACGAGAGTTGCCAAGACTGAATATTACGTTTCGCTTCTCATGACGGACACGAGCACCGGCAAGGTGGTAAGCCAACAGACGGCGTTTTTCACGGGCGCGGACGACGCCTGGGCGAGCGGAGTTCGCATGCTGATCAAACACGGCGTGTTGACCGATACCAGTTCCTAGGGACTACGCGCAGCGAACCGCGGACTAGCGCTCGGTTGGGCGGCAAGACCGCCGTGATCCCAACATATCCCGAAACTGCTCGCGCTCCTCGGGCGTCATCTGTTGCCAGCGTGCATGCATACGCGCGCGCCAATGTCCGCCGCGCCGCCCCCAACCCCGCAGGCCGCCGAACAGAATCCGCGAAAGCACGAGCAGCCCCAAGGCCTGTATGAAGGTAATCGCATGTAGACCGGTCACCGCCGGGAGCACGGCATTCCAAAGCGCCATGACGACGAAGCTGAACAACGCCAGTGCGAGCGCGCCGAATGCAATCACCCTTAAACCTCTAAGAATCCAAAGCCGCCTCATTGCTTCTCCTCAGTTGCCAAGTTCCGAACGAATGTCACGCAAGCGCCGCCTCAAATGCCGAACCGCGGCGTGTTTTCGCCCCAGCAGCGTGCTCACTCCCACGCCTGTTTCAGCTGCAAGATCTTTGAAGCTGCGTCCATCCAGCTCATGAGCCACGAACACCGCGCGCTGCTGCGCAGGCAGTTCATCTACTGCCGCGGCAAGTTCCTCCGCCAGCACGTCGCGCACGTATCGAGCCTCCGGGCCGACGGCTTCGGGTGCAAGCCATTCGTCAAAAATGCTCGCCGGATCGGCGCTCGAGCCGGAATCCTGCTTGGATGACGGTTCGCCGCTGGACATTTTCCGAGACTGTCTCCGGAAGCGGTCGATGATGCGGTTGCGCGCCACTCGCATCAGCCACGCCGCGACGTGCTCGATGGTCGCAGAAAGTGCGCTTGCGGTCCGGCGTGACGTAAGAATGGAGCCACGTAACGCCATCCTCGGCGTTGTTGCCGATGACCTCGCGGCAATGCTCCGCGCCAGCCTCATCCTGCGGGATGCTGAGGCCCTCCGGGAAGTCTCGTTCGATCAAGTAGCGGGACATGGGCAATTTCCACTGTTGGCTGAGAAATCTTGGTTGCGGGAGGCATCGTACCTGGCGGGATGCAAGGCTGAATGGGCGGAACTACCCAATTTTAGGCGTCGGGCCTACCCAGATTTGTCGCTATTTCATTACGTGCCGCGGAATACGCCGCGTTGACTTAAAGCCAGCGCGGCGTACCGATTTAGACACGACTATTGAACTGCTTTAGCCATTGTGATCGGCTTTTCTGTCCGACCGGTCTTGGCGAGGTGAAGGCTCGTCAGGACCGTTGAATTAACGGCATCGACGGCTCGCTCGACCGAGCGGACCTTGCATGAATTTATGCGAGCCGCAACTGAGAGTTCCCGCATATCAACCGGACCCCCGCAGACCCGGTCCGCCGCCTGCTCGATTCGGCGATACAGACTGGAGGCACCCTCCAATGAGTTCAAATTCAGGTCGGCGAACGTTACCAACTGCTTGGGCACGTCGTAGTCGGTGTCGCCTGCACGCGCTACCGCTGTCCATCCGATTGCGCCCGTGATAGCCAGCAGCACGGGCATCCATCTGTAAGCACCTTTCGCGTTCATGAGAGTCTCCTGCTAAGTTTGAGTTGAAAGATCAAGTTAGAGAAATTCGGCAGGGAGAATCGTGCCGCACCGGATGCAAAGACGAATCGGCAGAACCATCCATTTTGTACGGAGCAGCTACCTAGAGATGCCGTCCGCACTATTCACAAGGACGAGGCGGAGCCGCGCGGCGGGGCGCCCCCGGGGAGATTTGCGTCCAACTGTTGACACTCGCCCGATCCTCATCAATACTTCACCATATAGGAAACTATTGATGATCGGGAGACCAAGCATGCGGACCAGAATGCGACCCAGGAGCAGACCGATGCTGTGCGCACTGGCTGTCCTGCTCTCCGGCATCGGAACCGTCTACGCCGAGGATACGAATCCCAGCTATCCCGCCATGGCGCCGGTCGAGCAATACCGAGAAGGCAACGCGTCCAAGGAGATCGCGCTGTCGCGCAGTGCCGCGCCCACCTCGATTTCAGGCGATGCCAGCATTCTGATCCTGGGCGATCACGGTTACGAAACGGCGGTCAAGGGTAAGGACGGTTTTGTCTGCCTGGTCGAGCGGTCGTGGGCTAACGCCTTCGACGATGCCGAGTTTTGGAATCCCAAGCTTCGAGCACCGATATGCTTCAACCCCGCCGCCGCGCGCACAGTCCTACCCGCCTACCTTAGAAGAACCGAGTGGGTCTTGGCCGGCGCCTCAAAGGCTGAGATGCTCGAGCGCTACCGGGCTGAACTTGCCGCGAACCGCATCGGCACGCCGGAGTCGGGCGCGATGAGCTTCATGATGTCGAAACAGGGATACCTGGGCGATCTTGCCGGTCACTGGCACTCGCATCTGATGGTCTACCTTACCCCCGCTGATGGCGCGGAGTGGGGCGCAAATCTTCATGGCTCGCCGGTATTTGCCGCGCGCACCGATCAGGATCCCTTCGTGACGTTATTCATTACCGTGCCCACATGGTCCGATGGAACGCACGCAATCATGGATGTGCTTTAGGGACAACGCGCCGGAAACGGCTCGCGCCAGCCCTCGATATCGTTCAGCCGGTCGTGCCAGCGGCGTATGTTTGGAAACTCGTTGACCGGCAATCGGGCTTCCTCGGCATAGGGAAGCGTCATCGCCACGGAGAAATCCGCCACCGTCAGCCCCTCGCCTACTACCCATTTGCGTCCCATAAGATGATCGTCCAACACCTTGGCGAAGCGGCGAAACTCAGCCAGTTCCGCAGCCACGACCGTTGAATCCGGCGCGCCGATGCCGAAACGTCTCTTGACGATGTTCTCGAAGTACAGCGCGCCGCCGGCGCGCGTAAAGTGCTGCGCATTCCAGCTGAACCAGCGGGTGATCTCGATCTGGCGCTCATCGTGCGGCCAGAGATCGGCACCCATGTCATCGGACAGCTGGCATATCACCGCGTCGGATTCCCAGGTGATCCGCTCGCCCTTCACCAGCGTCGGCACCTTGCCATTCGGATTGATCGCAAGATAACCGGGCTTCTTCTGATCGCCCTTCGCGAGGTCGAGATACACATATTCGACCGGCGCGTTCAAATAGCGGACTGCAGCGCAGGCACGGCGTGCCGAAAGAATGTCAGAGTAGTAAAGCCTCATCACCTGATAGTTCACCATATCGGAAAGTCTTGACGAATCTCGCCGCGTTGTCAACACGGCCCCAACGTGCCGGCGGCTTGAAACTCCGTAACCCGCCCCTACCGGCGGACGGTCAGTGGCATATATTTTCCGCTTGAAAGGCTCACACCCAATGCCACGGTCACGATTGGGGTAATATCCCGAGCACGCCGCCATGAAGATTCATTGTATTGCATCGATTCTTGTGGACATCGATGAACCCGCGCCCTGCATCCGGCAATTCGTTCGTACGCTACGCATTTCTGCTATGGACTTCGAAGAGGCCGCGATCGATCTCAACGTGGTGGGTTTATCGGCTCGCGCGCGAACAACCCTGCAGGAGTTTCGACCGGCGCGGGTCAAGGGCGTGGTATTCCCGCAAGCCCTCGATGTGGTCGAGGAATTGACGGAGCTCAGTCCCGCCAAAATCAAGAGTCTGCACTTCAATCTATCCGCCCGCGGGTTCCGTTGGAAGGGCTCAGTTCCCTCGAGCTCCGCCCGGCTCGCCCTGCTGGACACCAAAAGCCTGCAGAGAAAGCAGAGATTCCTGCTGTCCGCAAACTTGTACTTTGAAGCTGCCGATTCGGCGGAATCCGCCGTTGACACGATGCTGGCCGACATCGAGGCGCAGACCGGTATCCGGTTCGACCGGGATGCCAGCATTGTGCGGATGGGTCCGAATGAACCCGGCCGGGCGACACAGCAGGAGTTGTTCGTCACCGACTTGGCGTGGCGCGATCTCATTGAAACAGTCGGGCAAAAAATCCGCGCAAGCATTTCCCTGGATCGAATTCCGCATCTGCGGACGGTTTATCAGGCCATCGATATGAATTTTCATCCGCGTAGCACCGGCAAAGCCGATCGCTTGAATTTTGCGCGAATAGCCCGGAGCTGGCTCAAGCGGGAGTTTCCGCAGTTCTCGGCTAGCCGGAGTCCTTCGGACGGGGTGACGTTCGAAAGACCCCTCGCCGATGACTTGCGGCTGACGCTGCAGGTCTACAAGCGAGCGAAGCCCTACAGTCGAAATTTTACCGTCGCGCTGGGCATTGCGCTGGCGTCGCCGCGATTTGCGCCTGAACCAAACCGGCCGATGCACCTGGCAGTCAATGTGTTCGAGTTCTTCGGCATCGGGCCGCTGCCCCTGCAATGGTATTACACGACCGAGGCGGAGCTGCTCGAGGCGTTCCAGGGTTGCGCTGATCTGTTGAATCAGATCCTGACCAAGTTCGAGCCCGCCGTGTGGGCGATGCGCGAAGCCTACCTGCGGCGCGTCGAGGAGTTTGCGGGCCCGCGCCACTGGAGCGCAAGGGAAGCCTATGACGCGGTGCTGCCGCTGGCCCGCAGCTGGGCCGTCGATGCCGCCTTGATTCGGCTGGGCTCCACGTCGATAGCGGGACCAAGCCACGCCGGATTCGATATCGCCCCGCCGCCGCTGCATGCCGAGGGTCGGCTGACGCTCTATGGAGGCTGGCGCCTGATCTTTCACTCTCCGGCAAAACAAGAGAACCTGCATATTGAAGTACCTTGCCGCGGCCTCATCCGGCAGCTGCGACTGGATGCGCCGCACGCCCGGCAATGGCCGAGCGATAAGGATCAGATCATCGCGGAGGGTTGGCAGGACTCAATTGATGTATTGCGTATCGCGAGGACCACGGCCGAAACGGCCATGCAACTAAGGAGCGTAGCGGACGCAAGTCAATTTGAACTCTGCAGTCGGGCCGATGTGCTCGGGAGCAGTCCCCTTCGCCTGCCGCTGCGGGACGGCATGTTTGCCATGGAACGCGTTTGGCGTGTCTCCTTTGACCACCAGGGCGAGACCGGACGTGCAGCCGCGATTGTAACCGTCCCGGCGTTCGGCGAGGGCGCGCCCGTCATTGAGATTCGGGCTTTGCGCCATGAGCTTTGACCTCTATATAGGCGGCTGCCTGAACGGCAAAAAAGCGCCGTTCCCGCGCGCGCTTCTGGCGCGCTACTTCGGAGAATTCGTCAGCAGGCGAGAACCACGCTGCCTCACGCTGAGTTTTGAGGGCGGGGAAGAATGCTTGCTCTTCTGCGATGACGAAGAGCTCGTCGAGATCTGCTCGATCAATCGCCCGGGACCTGCGCCTGCACTCTATCAAGCCATTTTCGAATTGCTGCGTTCTGCGAATTTGGTGCTATTTCTGCCGGGAGAATGCCCACCATTGGTTGGCCGCGCAGAAACCATCACGCATGTTCCCGCCGACATGGTCGAGGGACTGGGGCAAGCGGTCGTCCTCGGACATGCCACAGAGATATTGGAGTGGATTCATAGAGCCTGACGCGCTGCGCTATAGCTCCGCCCGGCCTAAGAACGCACGAAGTGGTACTCGACCGTGGCTCATGACGAAGCTCACCGCCACGCCGTAGAGCAGCAACTGCGAAGGGAACTCGCCTTTTATGCCGTGCAGCACGATTGCAACGGCGAATACCGCCAGAAGACAGCTACCCCCCGCACGCATTGTCCTCGGAACAAGAAACAGCAGCCCCGCAATCGCCTCAACGGACGCCAGTATGGCGACGTGTACGTCGATGCCATTCGGGTCCGCCGCCAGCGCGTGCCAAGCGGTCTGAATGCTATACACGATCAACAGGCCGCCGAGCGTCCACCAGAGCGCGAGAAAGGCGCGAAGGCGCCCTGCCGCGGCGTGCGGCTCTCGACCGCCGGAGGAAATCTCTTTTTCGGTCATGACTTTTCCCCGGGGCGATGACGCGTCTTTCAAGTGTTGGTACCATGGTACTCTGGTACTTATGCAACTACAAGAATTGCGCTATCCTTGCCCATTATCTCGACTCCACGGAGCGCTTCCGTCATGTCCGCGCCGCCCTTGACCCAGATTCGCAGTTTTCATCTCGACACGCCGCGATCACAGGTGTTCCCTCTTTTCACCGCTCAGGGTGAACGTGCGTGGGCCCCAGGATGGAACCCCGAGATACTGAGCGGCGCCGAGGAGCGGGGCAGCGCCTTTCGCACCAGGCACGAAGACGGCCTGGAGACAGTTTGGGTTGTTGCAGAATATAAGCCGCTGGAAGGGCGAGTGAGCTATGCGCGCACTGCCCTCGGATCAAACATCGGTCTGGTCGACGTGGCTTGCACGGAATCGGCTGCAGGCGGAACCGACGTCAGCGTGCGTTACACGCTCACCCCGCTGAGCGAGGCCGGGCGTGCGTTTGTGACAAATTTTCTAAAGACCGAGCAATACACCAAGATGATCGAGGAATGGCGGACGGCAACGGTCAAAGCGCTGGCAAGATCACCGCTACCCGAATGACGGCGAGCCCTGACTTGCGGCCACGCCCGTCAGCTATGCGGCAGATACAGATCTAGCCAGTCGATCCAGCGGCGGTACACATCGCGCATGCGCACGGGGTCTGCCGGACTGTGGCCACCCACCGGATAGGCGTAGAACTGCGTCTGAACGCCGCGGTCTTTGAGGGCGTGGTACAGCTCGTAGCCCTGGGTGATGGTCACCCGATAATCGCCGACGTCCTGCAGAATCAGCGTCGGCGTCTTCATCGTCTCGTAATAGGTGATGGGCGACTGCTCCACCCAGTGTTTCATCCAGTCACCCATGTAGGGGGACCCTCCGATGGCGACGGCGCGGGCGACGTTGGTATCCGACAGGGCGTATTGATCGAGCAGGTTGGTCACAGGCGCCCCGGCGATTGCGGTCTTCCAGAACTGCGCGTGGCCGATCAGCCAACTGGTCATATAGCCGCCGTAGCTCCACCCGGTCACAGCAATATTGGCATCATCGACGATACCGCGCTTTTTCAACATCTCGATTGCCGCCAACACGTCGCGGCCCGGACCGTCGCCTGAGTCGTCAACGATTGCGCGGCCAAAGTCGTTGCCGAGGTTGTCGCTGCCGCGATAGTTCGGCTCGAAGACCAGCCAACCCTGCGCCGCGATCAATTGCGCAAATATCGAAAACGCGTTCTTGGAAGACGACGTCGGTCCACCGTGGATGTACAGCACCAGCGGCAGCTTTCCGCCGGACACATAATTCGGCGGATAGGTAAGAATTCCATTCTCGGTCCAGTTCTTGGGCGCTGCGTCCGGGCTTTGCCAGCTAACCACTTCACTCTTGCCGAGACCGAGGGTATCGAACTCCGCATTGAAATTAGTCAGGCGGCGAGGTTTTGCACCGGGCGAGTCGAGCAAGTAGATTTCCGCGGGATGGTGCGGCTCGGCGCCGCTGAATGCGACCTGTCCCCGTGGCCCCACGTTCGCATCGAGCCAGTAGCCGGTACTCGGAGTCACGTTGCCGAGGTCGAGCCTCTTCGCCGCTCCGGCGATCGGCTGCACCCAAAGGCCCGCCGTGGCGGCGTCATTGGCTCCGATGACGATCGCCTTGCCATCGGGAGTCCACAGTACACGAAAAAAATTTCGGTCGATGGATCGAGTGACATTGTTGCCGTCGCCTTTCATTCCATCCACGACGAAAACATCTTGGAAGTTGCGCTCCACGCCGTCGCGAGGATAAAGATAGGCGACGTGTTTACCGTCTGGAGAGGGAACTGGAAATGCCGCAAACTTCGTATGCGTCGTGATGGCCTCGGATTTCCCAGTGGCGAGGTCCAGAACCTGCGGGGAGGAGTTGAGGCGATCTCCAGAATACGTATTCTCCACCCGCACGTAGATCAGTTTGCCGCCATCCGCAGAGAAGGCAATCGGCGACGCCGGCGGTCCGGGAGGAACAGCCGCCGGCAGCGACCAAGTTCCCGAAGTCAGCTGCTTGGCGTCACCGCCTGCCGCGGGCACCAGCCAGAGATGCGTCGGCCGAGCCTTTTCCTTATCGAGGAAGCTGCCGTTGCCGACTTCAAACGCATCGTCAAACTGCTCTGCCCCGGTCTTCTTGGCAGCTTCATCGGGAGCTGCGTAGGCGAATGCCGATCCGTCCGGCTTCCACGCGAATTGCTGAATTGACGTCGGGCTCTTGGTCACCTGGAGCGCATCGCCTCCGGCCATATCGAGCACGAAAATCTGGTTGTGCTTATCGCCGTCTTCCGCCAGAAAGGCCACGCGATCCCCGTCGGGCGACCATCGTGGAAACGACGCGGTCTTGCGCCCATGCGTGAGAAAGCGCGCCTTGCGCGAACCGATGTCCACCAGCGCAAGCTCCGACAGATTGAGATCGTGCTCATAGTCAGGTTTGGTCACCACCGTGACCAACGATTTTCCGTCGCGCTCGGAGACTCGCACGATCTTGCCCACCCAGGCCAGATCGAAGGTCTTGCCGGGAGTGCCGGGAATTGGCGGCCGAGCAAGCGTACTGTTCGAGGAAGTTGCGGGAGTGGCCATCTGACCAGCAGCAGATGCGCACAGCACGAGACACGCACAGACAGAGGAAGACAACTGGATTTTCATGCGGCTGAAACCCTCATATAGATTGCTGGGTGTAAGGTGAGCGCGACGCCGGCGACACATCCCATCGTCGGCAATGCGCCGCCTTTAAGGTTCGGTTTGTGCGAACGATTATAACCGAGTGGTCGGCGCCGTAGTCTCGTTGCGCTTGTTGTCTATGCGACCGAAGCGAGGCCCCGTGTCTCGAGAACTGGGTGCGGCGCCAGCTTTGACTGGTTGCGGCCGCCGGTCTTGGCCCGATAAAGCGCGGCGTCGGCGCGCGCGATGAGTTCCGCCGCGGTTTCGCCCGGAGCGTATTGAGCGACGCCGTTTCGAGCGCTCGCATGGGGAGAAGCGGGGCGCGGCGGTGTCCGGTATATTGGGCTTTATACTCCGCGACAACGCAGGGTTCGCCCGGCACCAACGGAAGCCGGTTCAAGCAAGAGGAAGCCGATGGCGACATCACTCTACGACCTCAGCGTGCCGACCTTCCTGCAGACCGTGAAGGCCGTCGGGGGCTTCCTCGACCGCGCGGCTAGGCACTGCGCCGAGACCCGCGCAGACCCGAACGACTTCGTGCACGCCCGGCTCTTCGACGATATGGCGCCCTTCCATTTCCAGATCGAAGCGGCGTGGCATCATTCCGTGTGGGGGCTCGAGGCCGCGAAGACCGGCGCGTTCGCCCCGCCCGCACTGGTCGGACCGGTTCCTTTCGCGGGCCTGCAGGCCATGATGGGCAAGGCGGAAAAGGCGCTGGAGGCGTTCACGCCTGCCGAGGTCAACAGCTGGGCGGGCAAGGACCTGGACCTTCAGATCGGCCCGCGGAGGCTAGCCTTCACGTCGGAGACCCTCATCCTTTCGTTTTCGCTGCCCAACTTCCATTTCCACGCCGTCACCGCCTACGACATTCTGCGCACGCGGGGCGTGCCGCTCGGAAAGCGCGATTACGAGGGCCAGCTGCGCACTCGCACTGCCTAGAAAAGTACCCGATAGGACGCTTTCGCGGAATCGACAATCACCGCTCACTCTTGCACACGTAGCCATTCCAGGAGGCGCTCCGCGTTCTCGGAACTGGTCTCAAGCGCTACCTCGGCAATCTCGGCGTGTCCCCGTGCGGCAGCAATGGCTGACGCCGAAAGGGTCGAGGTGCTTTGGCAGCTAAGCGACGAGAATAGCGATCGATGGATCAGTCGCTGCCAAAGGCTGCGAGCACGTTTCGGGCACCTTGAAAAATTCTACTCAATATCTGGACAAAGGCTTGACACAGCCAACTTCCTCGTCGCGGGCCTGAGGAACGCTCATGCGCGATTCTTGAGGCTCCCTAAATCCGAATAGCAGGCGATGACGGGCCTCGATGCTCCCCAGTAGCGCCCGGCCGAGCGTGAGGCCATCTTGCGCTCGCTGGATACTGTATGCCGTAAGCACCGCACGTGCCATCTCCTGCTCATGCACAGCGAGGAGTTTACGAGCACGCGACTCCACCTTTTGTGCTTCGGTAACGCTCTGATTCTCAAATGCAGTTAGCGCCTCGGTCACCTCGGGGAGGAATTTATCAGGCTTATCACACGTGTAATACATCAGGCGCTTGAAAGTGACGTACGCGAAATCAGACGCCTCTTGAATCTGAAAATCTCGGGTCACCAGACCCTCTGCCTCACCCGAGCTCAGATAGCGATGCTTGCCGTACTCCGGTGGAACACGCTGAGTCCCAATCCAATAGGGCTCGAACGGCGCGGATACTGCGCCGGTGGCGGCGACCCAAAGAATGTTCAGATCAGAGTGCGCAAGGCCCGATCGCAAATGAGCCACCTGCCCATAACCGCTCTGGTCGCCGGAGACGAGGGGATCTCGAACCGTATCCATGAACTCACGAAGCGTCAGTTTGGCATTTGCAGTCTTCTGCCTTAGACGTTCCTCGATGAGCGAAACAGTCGGCGAGCGCTCCTTGCCCCATTGGTATACCTTGTTGACGTTGAATGCCTGCCCGGAAGCAGGGTCGTACCAGCCCTGGCTTACCGCGAATGAGATGAAATTGGCGGAACCTCGGAACCGATCCGGGTGCTTCCTGAAATCCGGCGGTATCTCGAGAATATATCCCGGGTACGACATGCGAATGTCGTTCGGGCCGAGTCGCTCAGCAATCCAGAGACCCTTCCCACCGGCAAAATCGATCAGCACCCAACCTTCATGGGCGTCGGCAAACAGGTGTGAGTTTCCGCCATAAGTTGCATAACCGTATTTCTCGATCAGCTCGCCGACGATTTCGACGGCCTCACGCGCTGAGTGGGCGCGTTCCATTACGATGCGGGAGAGGTCGCTGTAGTTGAGTCCGTGTTGCGGATTCGGGGTCAGCTTTTGCAACTCCGGGCGCGACGGGGACCACACGTCGCGCGCCGCCACGCCGTATTCGTTCAGACCGCCATTGGTCAACGGAGCGGGGAACCCCTTCCATTCCGAATAATTCATCGTGATATAGCGCGCAGTTTCCGGCACCTGAGGGATTTCTATAAGCTCCCCAGGAAAGTTTGCGCGGTCGTCTACGCCCACCTTGATCTTCGATTCCGCGGGCCAACTGCGGTGCGCCACGATCTCAAGCCAGTGACTGGAGGGCTCGTCTCCAGTTCCGCCCAGCATGGTGCTGCCATCTTCCGTAAGGTTGCTACCAACGAAGACGGCGTAGCTGGGGAAGGCGGGAGTCGCCGCGAACCCGATCAAACCAAGTGCGAGCATTAGTTTTGGGATGACACGCGCCATTCGCACACTCCAGTTCTTCTTGTGGGCTCCGGATCGCAGGATCCAAGTATATATGCACCACACATGCCGGAAGTCGCCTAGAGCGGTACTTGGACTCCCCTCTCTCCCCTATATCACCCACGCAAATTAGCCGCGGACTTTTCCGTGACCAGCCGGTAACCCTCTGGGTGACCAACCGCTGATTGCCAGTATCCTACCTTGGTAGTATAAGGGTAGGATGAAGACGAAGACATCCCTTACCCTTTCCGGGGACCTCATCGCCAGGATCGACAAGCTGGCCGGTTCAAAGGTTTCCCGCTCTTCGTACATCGAACAGATCCTGAGGGACTTTGTGGACGGACGCGCCCAGGCTCGAAAGGACGCCCGAGAGATTGCTGCAATCAACCGTCACGCGGCTCAGCTTAACGCCGAGATGGGCGATGCACTCTCCTTCCAGGCCAATCCGGCGGATGAATGAGGCGGGGCGAGTTATACCGGGTCCGCCGACCTCCCGGTGACCCAAAGCCGGCACGTGTCTTCGTCGTCGTGAGCCGGCAGCCACTCATCGACTCGAATTACTCCACGGTTATCTGCGCCCCGGTGTTCACGCAATGGTACGACCTGCCATCGCAGGTTGCCGTGAGCACGGCCGAAGGCCTCAAGCACGACAGCGCAATCCAATGCGATGGGTTGATGAGCCTTGAAAAATCGAGACTGACAGACTTTGTGGGCGAATTGGCGCCCAGCAAGCTGCGCGAGCTCGACAATGCCCTGATCGTCGCGCTTGGGATTTCGACTGGCACGCGGCCGCTGGTCTAACGACCAATCTGGGGGGTCTTGAAAAACGTATGGCACGTTTAATCTTGGCTTTTCTGACGGTACCGGCACGTATAAGCAACTGAAAGTACGAAATTTCTTGTCGGGATACGCCGGACTTACCGTCAAATCTACCGCCAGAAAATTCCGCTTGGGGCCGATAGAAAGCGATAGATGCCGAAAGGATCGCGTTGCCACTCCATCCAGGTAGGGAGCTGCCTGCGGTCATCCGACGCCTAGGATCCAGCCCTCCACACCGGCCACCGCGCGCTCGGCGGGTGTCAGGCTCGGCTGCAGGAACGTCGCAAGCTGCCCGGAGCGATCGGCTTCACTGAGCCACGACGCCACCGTGAAAGCGTCATGCTGGTCGGGCGTTCGGTTATGCGTGGGAAATGCGTGCCTCCAAAGCGACGGGTAGGCCTCGACGACGGCAGACATTCCCGCGCGGATCGACCAACCGTCGAATGGCCAGAAGTGAAGACGGGCGCCGAACTGCCTGCGCAGATACAGCAGCCAGGGTATCCCGGCATGGGTTGACTTGGCCACCGAGCCCTGGACATCGAAATGGAACACTGACTTGGCCGACCCGGCGCGTTGTTCGGTCATCCGGCGCCAGCGGGCATTTCCGGTACGCGCAGCGCCATTGCCGGCGGCACCGTCGCGCACGAAATCGACGTAGGTATGTTCGACGTCTGTCGGCCAGTGGCGTTGAAAATCCTCGAGGAAGGTAGGCCAGTCCGGCGCTAACTGGTGCACTTCAAAGTAGCGCAGCGGAAACGAGAACCCGTGATCGATGCCGACAATCGTCGGGACGTCTTCGGCGAGCCGCGCGGCCAACCAGTGCGCGATGCCGCGTCGCGTCCAGTACTTGCGAGGACTTGGCGGCGGAAGCACCTCGTTCGCCGCGGACTCACCGACGGCGCAGTAGACACGCAGGCCCTTGAGGCTGGCTTCTGGCGTCTCGGCGCCAGAATAGTCAATGCCAATGTAACGGGAAAAGGCGGACATCGAGAACTCAGGGAGACTCAGGTCACCTCAGTCAGCAGACTCTCATAGGGAATCTTCAGCCCGTCGTGCAGGCGCTTGACCATCCGCAGGCTGAGAGGCCGCTTGCGATTCAGCACCTCGGAAACCCTCCCACTCGGACCGATGAAAGGCTCCAGGTCACGAGGCGTCAACCCGCCTTGCTCCATGCGGAACTTGATGGCCTCCACCGGATCCGCGGACCCGAAGTCGTAGTGCTTGTTCTCATACGCCTCGACGAGCGTCACCAGGACATCGCGCTCGTCAGCCTGCGCGGTGCCTTCCTCGGCCTGGAAGACCTTCTCGAGGCGGCGAAATGCCCGCTTCAAATCGGCATCGTTTCGGATCGGCTTAATAGTCATTCACGGTCTCCACATTGATGCGGTCGTATTGCGCATGTGTCCCGATGAACTTCACCCAGACGATTCCCGCCTGGTACTGCACTTCGACCACGAGCCGATACTTGTTGCCGCCCACGTTGAACACGACGCGGTTTTTGCCGCAGATGCTCGCGCTCGCGAACTGATCCTTGATGTCCTGCGGCCTGCGCCACTTTGCCCTCAGAGCCTCTTCGTACCAGCTGTGCAGCGGGCCTCGCGCATCAGCGTAGGCGGGGCGCTCCCAGAACTTCTTCAGGCTGCTCTTGGCGATCACCCTCATCGACCGACAGTATCTCCCATTTTGGGAGATCTATCAAGAGCCAGATTTTCCTGGAGTTTCTGCCAGTTATGCCCCAGAAACTCAGGGTTCACCGCCACGGCCAACCGTGCCACACTGGAGAAGCGCCCTGGTCCGGTCACTCCCACTCAATAATCTCCCGCCAGCCTAACTCATTGATCTACAGAGTGCTCCGAGGCGCGAGCATGCTCATGTCCGTCGACGTGTACGAAAACAATTCTTGCTTGGTGGCGATAGATGGCGAATGACATCGACTTCCAAACGACCATGTATTCGCACTCATGTCTCGAGTGGGCGTGAGCGAGGCGCGACGCACGGGCCGCACCGTGCCGCGCATTACGAAGTTGACTTCGACCTTAATCTCGATGCGTCCGTGGCGCACCTGCAGTTTGGTTTCGCCAACATCGGCCGTCGACGCATGTGTTTGGAATCCCCGCTTCTTCAATCGATTGGCGGCCTGCCTGAGTGACACCTGGATGCGCGCAAGCGCTTTATCACGCGACAGTGTGTGATCGGGGAAAACTAGATCGAGGTCCACCGACAGGCGCGGCATGTCGCGTACGAACAGGTTGATCGCCGTGCCGCCCTTCAGCGCGAAAGTGTCGTCCACGAACAGCAGCGGTGCGACTTGCGTCAGCAGGCGTGCGCTGTCGAGATAGGTCTGGTTCATCTCTTGAGGACCAGTAAGCCATCGGCCGACCGGGATACCCAAGGCCGGTCGCTGCCTGTCGGCAATGTGGCCGGATCGAGCTTGGCGGCCCAGGGCACCTTGCCTTCGCGACCAAGCTGGATACACAGCCGCACGGTTTTAACGCTCGTGCAATGCTGCAACAGCTTACGCAGCACGTCGGCCCGCAGGCTGTAAGCGCTTTCGACGAGCTCGCGGGCTTCCTGCAACGACTGGCGCACGCCGACTTCGCTCAACAACTCCAGCAGAGCGCGCTCCGGCGCAGAAACCTGCGGCGTCCCGCTGCGTTTCTCGAATGAGCCGACTTGCAGCAAGGCTTTCGGCTGCTCGTCGAACAGGCGCTTTCGATGGTATTCAGCCGGGAAGCGCACTGTGAACCACTCCGGCAAATGCCTCGCTGTCCAGCCATAAAGATGCAGAGCAGGCTGCTGCGACACGTACTGGCGTAGGCCATACCAGTCAAGCGCCGACTTGCCGCCAACGTGCAACCCCTCGAAATTGCGCTGCAGTAGCAACAGACTAGGATGCAAAGCGAGGGCGTCGTTCGGGCGGCAATACACCCCGCGCGCTAGGCGCGTGAGCCAGCCCGCCCGGACGTAATGAACGGCCAAGTCCGCAGAGATGCCCAGCGCCGCCAGGTCCTCCGAGGTCAGCGGCGCTCCCGGTGAGAGTCGGGTGTAGAGCGCGTTTAGCTTGCTTGTGCCAGTCGTAGCCATGCTACGACTTATACGACTTTTCTAAATAAAAATCAATTTGATGTGGCGCCCCCAGTCGTAGCTATACTACGATAACTAACACTTATTCAAATACTTTCCTACCACCCCTTCATCGCGAGCACCACAACCTAATGCCATCCTCTACAACACCACCGGCAACCATTTCCCCGCCACGACGCGCCCTACGACGCGCCGAACTGCGCAAGATAATCCCGCTGTCGTACACAACCATTTATGAAATGGAGCAACGGGAAGATTTTCCAAAACGTTTCTATTTAACCCCGCGCTGCGTTGTTTGGGATTCGGATGAGGTTTATGCATGGTTAGACGCACGCAAACAATTCGAGCAACAAACCAAGATCGGACGAGCGCCAGCGCCGAATCATCAATTGCGCAGGCGCCGCCCGCTCAAGTCGTGGTTGTAGTTGAAGGAGCCATGGCGTGTGCTTTTGGCGGCATCATGTGGACTTGATCAAGTACCCGTGAAGATCTCGATAGACGACGATCGATGATGAAAGGTCTTTTCGATGGATAGGCACGTCTTTTTGATCGATGGCGAACGATGCCGATCGATCTCTTCCAATTGTAGGCAATAGCGGGCGATCGATAGCGATAGATGGCGAAAGGTCCGTCACTCCCACTCAATTGTCTCCAGCACTTGTAAGCATCTGAAAGACAATGATTTCGTGTCGGAGCGCGCAAATTTTACCGCCAGATTGACCGTCACAATATTTCGCTTGGGGCCGATAGACAGCGATAGATGCCGAAACCGCATTTATGTTCACCGCTATTTTCGCACGATGCAGCTGGGCGTCCGATCCGCTCCGGCTCACTGCAGCCGTGCTCAGGCAGGCTCGACGGCAATACCCAACCCTTTCGCAGCTTGGCGCACGCGCTCATCGAGACTCATCAGTCTGAGGCCGACGACCGCGGAACGCGCGACGAGAAGCGATGCGAGGTGAATGGCGTCGAGTGTCCGAATTGGGTCACCGGGAAACGGCTGACGCGCGCGATCGACGATCTCGGCCGCAATTCGCAGAACATGCCAATGACCCGCAGCCGCGATCAGGTGCGCGCGTCGGTCGGCGGCCTCAGCTTCCGTCAGTTCCTTGAGCGCCACCACCCGCAGCAATACGCGATCACACTCGATCAGCGTCAGGTCCGAAGCGACAATGACTTCGGCCTCGCCGAGCAGGCGGCGCACCGCCGGTGCGGTCTGCTCGTCAAGGAGCCATGCCAACACCGCACTCGACTCCGCATAGAGATTCACCGAGTGCCGCGCTCGTCGTCGAGCAATTGGGCGACGCTATGTCGACGTCCGCCCTGCCTGCGCGGTAGCACGGGATACAGGTCCGCCCCAGCCGGGGTACCCAAGGTGAGGACGCCACGTTTTGCCAGTAACTGAAGTCCCGCCGGCACCGACGGATCGCCCTGCCTTTGTCCGGGTGGCAGGAGCTCCGCCACCACTTCTCCCCGATCGGTCACCAGAACGCTCTCTCCCAGCCGCACTCGGCGCAGGTATTCACTGAGCTTGTTCTTGAGGTCACGGACACCGACGGTTTTCATGGAAGGCATTGTAGCTACTAGTGGCTACATCGTCAACGAACTGAATCTGCCCGCGCACTGCGGGTCCGACGCTCGGTCAGCCGATAGAAGCCGAGGCCTCGACCCAACTTGGGCCGAGTTTTCACAGATTTCGCCGCGAGGAAGGTCGGTTCAATACGCCTACGGCGCCGCTCTGAAATGCAGCAAAGACCTCTCGGACCAATGCCTTGTTGGCCTTGAGCGAAGCCGGTTGCGCCTCGGCAGCCGTCTATTAACCGGCGGGCGTCGTCGCCCAGTCAGCTCCGGCCAACACATTGATGCCGCCAGACCACATCCAAGCATCGCCATGTTTGACGTAGAAGGCAGTTCCCCAGATCGGCCAAACGTCTTGCCCAAAACATTTGGCATCGTACGAGGCACGGTAAGTCAGCACGCCGAAGTTCGGTGCAAACATCGTCGCCTTGGCGCCGCTGAATTCGAAGCTTTTTACATCACAGCCCTCGCCCGACCACGCCTTTAACGCTTGCGCACGCGTCGCGATGTGGTTGCCGAAGATATCTATGAACTGCATTTCCGGACCGAAAAACTTGTCCATGCGCCCTGCATCGTGATCTTTCCAGGCACTCACCATCGGCTGCTCGCGTCCCAACAGGGTTTGCGTGTCGGCATCAGTAAGCGTCGGACCGTCGGTCCACAGCGCACGCGCAGCAGGTCTGACCGCCTTCATCGGATCGACAATTGCAGACTGCGCACGAAAGGCGGCCTTCCACTGCTTGCCTTCACGCACGAACACCGTCGCCGTGTAATACGATGGCACCAACGTCTTCCCATGGCAGACGCCGTTCACATCGGTGCGATGCGTAAGCACTGCCGCACGCGCCGTCAGTGCAGTGGCTTGGATGTCCGTGAGGCGATAACTGTCGATCTGGCACCCGCCCCCGCCCAAGAGAGGCACGGCCGTCCGCTCGTCGAGCCGTCCGGCAGAACCCCAGGCCACGAATTGATCGCCTAGAAAAGACTTCCAGAATGTCGTGTCGCCCGACTTCCATGCCGCATAGGAGCGCTCCTCGAGCGCACCGAGCTGATCCGTCAGGTTATGTGACGTGCCGGTTCGGTCGGCGGCCCAGGCGTCTCCGCATGCTCCGAAACCCGCATAGGTTGCGAACACGAGCATCGCCGGCAAATGCTTTCGCCAGTCACTGTGCATTCCTAACCTCGCTAACGGTCGACAAACCCAACCCAGAATGTGTCAGCATTCTAACAATCGATACCAGCGCGGTCATTCGAGTTACCGATTCGCCGTAGATCAACAGAGTAGCCGTGAGCGGCGCCGTTCGGTCGGCCGGGTTATTGCCAGTTTTGCCCCCATTCTCCCGCTTCACTGGATCGCCGGCCCGTGCCACACTGAGAGGGAGGGCGCCTCACTCCCACTCAATTGTCTCCGGCACCTGTAAGCACTTGAAAGAAATACCTTTCTTTTGAGGCGGCACTGGATTTACCGTCAGATACACCGTCGAAAAATCCCGCTTGAGGGCGATAGGTAGCGATAAGTAACGAAAGGCTCCAAGTGCCTCGGAATCCATTCGAAGGCAAATTCCGGTATGCGGCGGTTACAGATCGTCGTCCAGCCCTTTATCAAGGCGTCCCGGCAAATGATCTGGCTTGGCATCCTGATCCTTCTCGGCGGAGCGATCGGGAGGATCCAGAGAATCCTCTCGCGTTTGTTGTTGCCGTAATTTGAGCCAGTCTTCACGGCCCTTCGCTCGCAATTCCTCAAGGGTCACTGCCGAACCTTTCTGCTGTCGCTGCTTCAACCAGTCCTCGCGCCCCGCTTTCCTGATTTGCTCAAGTTCATTTTGAGGGTTTTTGGCGGGAGAAGATGGACTTTGTTGCTGATCCATCTCTTGGCTCTGGCTGCTTTCGCGTAAAGCATCGACATCAATCAAATCCTGTGCTCGGCCAGCGGCAAGCTTGGCAATCAGCAGGTCCTGTCGAGAAATAAAGGGTACCGACAAATCATCGTCTATTTGTACATCCACCCGCCGGCTCCATGCTTGCTCAAATTCAACGCCGCTTATTTTCGGCATGATGTCAACCATCACTGGGGGCGTGCCCATGCGAAAGAAGTTATCCGGCTCGGCGAAGTCCTTTGCGCTCAAGCCTTCGATTGGTGCTCCGAACTTAGCGAGCGCCGCATATACGCCTTTGCTGTTTTCAGCGTCGGCGCCAATCAAAATGTCCAGATCTTTGGTCGCTCGCGGCTGAGCGTGATACGAAACTGCGTATCCGCCGACAATCAGGTATCTAACTTTTCCGGCGTTGAAGGCGGACAACAGTTCTTTGAAGTCTCGGTGCATCAGCTGAACGTCCTTTCAGCGCATAAAGGTCAAGGTTGAGGTCCATGACGGCGCGAATACGTTCGCGTCCTGGCAAGCGCTGCCAGGCACAATATTCGTCAGACTTCATCGCCTTCAGGCTGTTGAACCGTGTGATTGTCTTATCCATCAGAGAAAGCTACCACATACCGCCATCGACTGGCTCGTATTCATTGGCGATGGCGCTCGCTACAATCCGCACTCTCGCCGAACGTCCGCAACGTGACCGGCAAATCCCTTGTTTGCTGATGCATAGGCGGCCGCTCGATCAAAATAGCCACGTGCGCGCTCTAGCTGCTTGAGATGCACACAGACCATGGCGCCGACCAGGGAAGAGCGGCCTTCATTTGAAAACGGCAGCGAACCGCTCTTGTCGAGAACCGCCAACACGGCATCATAGGATTCGAATTCTTCGAGAAATGGCAGGCCCAAGGAATCCATATACCTGGTGATATCGCTGGCGGTCTTGCTCACTTGGTGGTCTAGGTCAAACCACGCGTCCTCGTTAAAGGCCGGACGAGTGAGTCGCTGACGAATGTCACACTCGTACTCTTGGACGAAAACCGGGAATTCGCGTCCGCTCTCGATAGCACGCACTGCCGGCAGTGCCACCCCAAGATTCACGGTGAAACGGCCATAGTGGCTTTCGCGCAAACCCGGTATGACGTAGTCCCCGATTGGGAATTGTCCCATTTGAAGGTTGACCGCCTGAACAAGTCCGTCGCCGACCAGGCGATTGTATGTTCTGCCCTTCTTCTGGAATCCAAGCGGCTTGAGAAAGCCCGTGAGGCTTCTGATGCGTTACTTGATGATATACTGCATCTTTCTTGATGATACGGAGAAAACCGTGAGAACCACTGTCACCATCGACGATGAGCTGTTTCAGCGTGCCCTTGAGGTTGCCGACCCAGGGACCGACAAGGCCGACCTGTTTCGGGAGGCCATGAAGGTTTTTGTTCGCGTCCAGGCAGGCAAGCGATTGGCCGCACTGGGCGGAAAGACACCACGGATGAAATCAATCCCGCGCCGCAGGCCACTCTAGGCTTCACGTCCAATGAGCGTCGTCCTGGCAGATACCTCGGTTTGGATCGCACATTTCCGCAAGCCTAATGCAGCGCTTCAGACTATGCTTTCGGCCGACCAAGTACTGTGCCATCCCATGGTCTTGATTGAAATCGCATGCGGCACGCCGCCGGCACCGCGGGAACGTACATTGAGCGACTTGAGGCAGCTGCGCTCCGCTACCGTTGCCAGCACAGATGAAACGCTCGCATTGATTGAGCGCGAGCAACTTCAGGATTCGGGCTGCGGTGCCATCGATCTATTACTGCTTGGGTCAGTGCTGGTGACTTCCGACGCCGTGCTTTGGACCCTCGACAAAAACCTTCGAGCTCTCGCTGCGCGCTTCGACATCCTTTTCGGCTGAATTCGCTCGCCGTCGCTCATGTGCGCATCATCAAGAAGACTAAGTCACGACCGGGTTTTTGCCAGTCTTGCCCCCATTTTCACTGTTCTCAACCTTTGAAATAGGTGGCAAGCTAGTCGAGCGCCTTGGTCTGCTCACTCCCACTCGATTGTCTCCGGCGCTTATAAGCGCCTGAAACTGTTAGTCTTTTGCTAGGCGCATACCGAACTTACCGTCAGATCTACCGCCAATAAATTCCGCTTGATGACGATAGACGGCGATAGGTGCCGAAAGGCACATGCCTCTTTGTCTGAGAGTCGGATTCTCGGTCCGTGTGACAATGCGCGGCCGCCGGTGCTATGAAACATCGACGCATCTTATCGAGTCACGATCACTGTGCCGTCGACGGTACCCGACGGCCCTGAGCATCAATGAGCATTTCCCCATGTTCTTTTGCGAAGGGTCCGCGTTGCGGCAGCGGCACTATATCCAGGACAAGCTCCGATGGCCGGCAGAGCTTCACGCCCCAGGGTGTGATCACGATCGGACGGTTGATCAGGATGGGATGCGCAAGCATCTGATCGATCAATTGCGCATCGGTCCAATGGTTCGCTGCGAGGCCAAGTTCCGCGTAGGGAGTTCCCTTTTCACGGAGCAGGTCTCGCGGTCGAATGCCCATGCGCTCGATCAGCGACTGGAGCGTCGCCCGATCCGGGGGAGTCTTGAGGTATTCGATCACCGTGGGCTGAACTCCAGCATTCCGGATCAACGCCAGTACGTTGCGCGACGTCCCGCAGGACGGGTTGTGGTAGATCGTGACGGCAACCGATTCAGACATGCAGGACCTCCGGTTTGGCTTCCCTGGCCGGAAACAGCACACGGGCGACGACCAGCGCCGCGAGCGCGCCGACGAATTGAGCCAGAACGAAAAATGGCACATCGACGGGCCGGATTCCAGAGAACGTGTTAGTCAGCGACCGGGCGACGGTAATGGCCGGATTTGCAAACGAGGTGGAAGCGGTGAACCAGTACGCGGCGCCAATCCAGGCCGCCACCATCCACGGCGCATCCTCGGATCGGCGGTGACCGATCACGACAAGGAGCAAGCCGAATGTCGCCACACCCTCTGCCACCCATTGTGCCGGGCCGGTTCGTACGTGCGCGGACAGCTGCCAGAGAGGCAGTTCAAACATCAGGTGCGCGAGCCACGCTCCCGCACAGCATCCGAGTGTCTGGATAGCAGAATAGAGTCCCGCATCAACCCATGACAGGCGACCACGCCTGGCCTCGATCACAGAAACTGCCGGGTTGAAATGAGCGCCGCTGATAGGACCCAATAGCGCGATCAGGGTGGCCAATACGGCTACCGTTGCTGCGGTGTTTGCCAGCAGCGCTATACCTGTGTTTCCCCCGCTAAGGCGCTCGGCCATGACGCCAGAACCGACCACCGTGGCGGCAAGCAGAGTAGATCCCAACCCCTCGGCCAGCAATCGACGGGCAATTGAATCATTGTGCATTGCTGTCACTGTCTGGCGTCCTGCCGATCGCGTCCAAGCGCTCTTTCAGGCGCAGTTTATCGAGGCTAGCGAGAGGCAGGCTCAGGAAAAGCTTGATCCGAGTCTCCATGGCGCGGAAAGCCTGGCGAAACGCGGTCATCTTCTCAACATCGCTTCCCTCGACTGCGGCGGGATCCGGGATGCCCCAATGCGCGGTCATCGGCTGCCCGGGCCACACGGGGCAAACCTCACCGGCCGCATTGTCACAGACCGTGATCACGATATCGAAGTGCGGGGATCCGGGAGTTGCGAACTCGTCCCAACTCTTGCTGCGCAATCCATCGACGGGGAAGTCCAGCTGCTTCAATAGACTCAGCGCGACGGGATTAACCCGACCGTTCGGATGGCTTCCGGCACTGTAGCCGTGAAATTGCCCTTTACCGAGCCGGTTCATGATCGATTCCGCCAGAATGCTGCGAGCGGAGTTACCCGTGCAAAGGAAAAGGACGTTATAAGCTCGCTCGGACATCTGGTTTCCTTCGGTGGATTGGTCAATTCAGAGACTTGGCCATGCACACTGCAGAGGCTGGACACAATGAACGAAACTCTGCGCTCTCCTTCACGGCACCGCTGATGGATTGCCGATCAATGACTGAGTAGCCCAAGCGTTCGAAAAAAGACTTGGCGGTCTCCGTCAGCAATATCAGGCGGTGGATGCCGGCCTGTCGTGAGTCCTTTTCCACCCGGGCGACGAGCTGCTGACCAAAGCCGCGACCGCGGCTTGCCGGAACGATTACAAGCGAACGCAGGAGCGCCTCGTTCCCTGAGGATCGTTCGAGGGCAATGGCGCCCATAATCGATGAGTCACCCTCCTCCAGAACCCACAGCTGCAGTCCTGGAGCGCTCGTCAGATCAGCCGTTGGCAGCCCTGCGCCGTCCAATAGGTCGCGCACAGCCGACAGGTCTGCTGGACTACCCGGCCTTATGCGCGCGGAATCAGGGGCCACAGCACGTAGCACCAGCGTCGATGGCTGCTGCCTTCGCAGCCGGAACGCAGCACTGAGACTTCTCGGTAGCGCGCTCAGTGGGAATGACGGATTCGCCGTGGTTGAATACGGGGGTGTCCGTTCCGTACACAGGAATGCTGCCCAAGGTATGGAAGGTCTCCCATGCGATGCCGGTCGGATCCGTCACCCAGTACTTGTTCCCCTTCGCGTAGCAGCACGCCTGCTCGGTCTCCTGACCAAGCTGTGAGTCGGCCGCCTCCAGCTGCGAGTGCATACTCCGCAACTCCTCATCGGTGTCCACCTGGAACCCGAGGTGATTGACGCCTACCGGCTGGCGGTGAGTCGAGATGGCGAAGTTCACGCGCGGATCCTCGAGCATCCATTTGGCGTAGTCGGCCTCGACGCGGGCAGGGGTAGCACCAAACAGGGTCGAATAGAATTGGATGCTCCGATCAAGATTCTCCACGGAGACATGGATGTGAAAGCGTTTCATGCGTGTTTCCTCTTGGTAAGCGAACCTTCAGTCACCGACGGACTGCAAGCCGGGGGGCACTCCTTGTCGGCAAGGACACAGCAATTCTCGGTGAGAAATCCGATCAGCTGATTCATGTGGGTGAAATTCGGCCGGTAATACAGAAATCGGCCCTCGCGGCGCACATCGATCAGACCAGCCGCCTGCAGCTCTTTCAGGTGAAACGACAGGGTCGGGGCTGAAACATCGAGCTTCTCGCCCAGCTGCGACGGCGTATAGCCCTCTGGGCCACGCTTAACCAATATCCGGAAGATCGCGAGACGCGATTCCTGGGCCAGAGCGGCAAGACTTTTAATGGCGTCATTCGATTTCATGTTTCTAAATATATCGAATTATTTAAGAAAAGCAAGAGGCTCGACAGAGCGGACCAGAATTCAAGCTTTTGTGAGCGCATCCGGAATCAGCGGTCATCTCCCGCGGGCGAGTAATTGCCACTTTTGCCCCCATTTACGGGCTTACGCACCGACCGCGAACCGTGGCAAGATCAAACGGGACGCGCTCGTCACTCCCACTCGATGGTCGCCGGCGGCTTCCCCGAAATGTCATAAACCACGCGGGATATTCCCGGCACCTCGTTGATGATCCGATGCGTGACCCGGTCGAGAAACTCATACGGCAGGCGCGCCCACCGTGCCGTCATGAAATCGATCGTCTCCACAGCGCGCAGCGCGATCACATGATCATAGCGCCGGCCGTCGCCCATCACGCCGACGGAACGGACCGGCAGGAATACCGCGAAGGCCTGGCTGACCTGGTCATAGAGATCGTGACGCCGCAGCTCTTCGATGAAGATGGCGTCCGCGCGGCGCAATAAGTCGGCGTACGATTTGCGGATCTCGCCAAGGATGCGTACGCCGAGTCCCGGCCCGGGAAAGGGATGGCGGCGGACCATGTCGACCGGCAAGTCCAGCGCCAAGCCGAGTTTGCGCACTTCATCCTTGAACAACTCACGCAGCGGCTCCAGCAGCTTGAGCTTCAAGTGCCGCGGCAAGCCTCCCACGTTGTGATGCGATTTGATCACGTGCGCTTTGCCCGTTTTGGAGCCCGCGGATTCGATGACATCGGGATAAATCGTTCCCTGCGCCAGCCATTTCACGTCCTTGAGCTTTGCCGCCTCCTGGTCGAACACTTCGATGAACACGCGTCCGATGATTTTTCGCTTGGTTTCCGGATCCGCTTCACCGGCAAGCTGGTCCAGGAAGAGCCGCTCTGCGTCGACGCGAATCACGCGCACGCCCAAGTGTTCCGCGAAGGTGGCCATCACTTGATCTCCCTCGCCCAAGCGCAGCAGACCATGATCCACGAATACACATGTGAGCTGCGGGCCGATGGCGCGATGCAGTAGCGCGGCCAGGACCGAGGAATCAACACCTCCCGACAGCCCCAATAAGACTTTGTCGGAACCTACTTGGGCACGGATTCGCGCCACGCTGTCTTCGATGATATTGCCGGTGGCCCAGGTCGCGGCGCAACCGGCGATTTCGCGCACGAAGCGCCGCAGGATCTCTGCGCCTTGCAGCGTATGCGTGACCTCGGGATGAAATTGCAGTCCGTACAGGCGGCGCGATTCGTCGGCCATGACTGCCAGCGGCGCATTGTCGCTCGCGGCAATCACGCTGAATCCCGGCGGAACGGCGACGACGCGATCGCCGTGATTCATCCACACATCAAGCACGCGCCGGCCCGCCTGGTCGCGATTGTCCTCGAGACCGTCCAGCAGGCGCGAAGCGCCGGTGGGCCTCACCTGGGCTGCGCCGAATTCGCGATGCGCAGAGGACTCGACCTGGCCGCCAAGCTGCGCGGCCATGGTCTGCATGCCGTAGCAAATCCCAAGCACCGGGACGCCCAATTCGAACACCTCCGGCGGCGCTTCGGGACTCTTGGTCTCGTAGACCGACTCTGGTCCGCCGGAGAGGATCACCGCCTTGGGTTTGAAACGTTTGATTTCGGCCGCGTCGACGTCGCAGGCGTAAATCTCCGAGTACACGCCCAATTCGCGCACGCGGCGCGCGATCAGCTGGGTGTACTGTCCTCCGAAATCGAGTATTAGAATCCGCTCAGCATGTATGTCAGGCATCAACCGATCCGGTAGTTCGGCGCTTCTTTGGTGATCGTTACATCGTGCACGTGACTCTCACGGACTCCCGCGCTGGTGATGCGTACGAATTGAGGTCGGGTACGCATCTCTTCGATGCTGCTGCTGCCGGTATAGCCCATCGCTGCGCGCAGGCCGCCCGCCAGCTGCTGCAATATCGACACCAGGCTGCCTTTATAGGGCACGCGGCCCTCAATCCCTTCCGGCACGAGTTTCTCGAGTTCGGTGGTCGTGTCCTGGAAGTAGCGATCGCTGGAACCGTGCGGCTGAGCCATCGCGCCCAAGGATCCCATTCCGCGGTACGCCTTGTAGGACGCGCCTTGATACAACTCCACTTCTCCGGGGGACTCTTCGGTGCCTGCGAACATGCCGCCGATCATTACGCAATGCGCGCCGGCCGCCAGCGCTTTGGCAATATCGCCGGAATAGCGGATGCCGCCGTCGCCGATGACCGGCACTCCGGTACCCTCGAGCGCCTTGGCAACCCGGGAGATCGCGCTGATTTGCGGGACACCCACACCCGCAACGATTCGCGTCGTGCAAATCGATCCGGGGCCAATCCCCACTTTGACGGCGTCGGCGCCGTATTTGACGAGATCGAGCGCCGCTTCGGCGGTCACGATGTTGCCGCCGATCACTTGAAGATCCGGGTACTTCTTCTTGATCTTGGCGACGGTCTCCAGCACTCCGCGGGAGTGGCCGTGCGAAGTGTCCACCACCACCACATCGACCCCCGCTTCGCGCAGCGCCGCGACCCGATCCAAGGTATCCGGCGAGGTGCCCACCGCGGCGCCGACGCGCAAGCTGCCGACGCCATCTTTGCAGGCGCTTGGAAACTCCGTCGCCTTTTGGAAATCCTTCACGGTGATCATGCCCCGCAATTCATGATCTCCGGCCACCACCAGAACTTTTTCGATGCGGTGCTTGTGCAGCAGCGCGAGTACCTCGTCCTTGGGTGCGTTCTCGCGCACGGTGATCAAGCGCTCCTTCGGTGTCATGACCGAAGAGACGGGGGCGTCGAGTTTCGTCTCGAAGCGCAGATCACGGTGCGTGACGATGCCGACGACCTTCGTGCCGAGTACCACCGGAACACCGGAAATGTTTTTCGCCCGCGTGAGTTCGATCACCTCGCGGATGGTCATATCCGGCTTGACGCTGATCGGATCGCTGATGACGCCGCTCTCGAATTTCTTGACGCGGTCCACCTGCCGGGCCTGATGCTCGATCGACATGTTTTTGTGGATGATGCCGATGCCGCCTTCCTGCGCAATGGTGATCGCCAAACGGGCCTCGGTAACGGTATCCATGGCCGCGGATACGACCGGCAAATTGACTCGAATTTCGCGGGTCAGCTCGCTCGCCAGGGAAACTTCGCGAGGCAGCACTTCGGAGTATGCCGGCACCAGCAGGACGTCATCGAATGTGAGTGCCTCTTCCAGAATACGCATAAGCGTTCACTTAAGGTTCGTCTAAGAGGCGGCGCATTGTACCTTGCGCTTGCTGCGCGGTAAACCGCTATCATTTCGACATGGAGACAGCCCTGAACCCCGGCGGCGCCGCGCGCCCCGACCGCGACATCTACACCGTTTCACGCCTCAATCGCGAAGTCCGGGTGCTCTTGGAACGAGGTTTCGGCAGCCTTTGGCTCGAGGCGGAGATTTCCAACTTCGCGAAGCCGAGCTCCGGACATTGGTATTTCTCGCTGAAAGATGCCGCCGCACAGGTGCGCTGCGCGATGTTCCGGCAGCGAAATATGCTGTGTTCCTTCACCGCGCGCGACGGTCAAAAAGTGCTGGTGCGCGCGCGCATCGGCTTGTACGAGCCGCGCGGCGAATATCAGCTGGTCATCGATCATATGGAGGATGCGGGCCAGGGTGCCCTGAAGCGGCAGTTCGAAGAATTGAGCGCAAAACTCGCGGCCGAAGGTTTATTCGCGTCCGAACGCAAGCGCCCGTTGCCGGCTCTCCCGAGGCGAATCGGCGTCATCACCTCGCCCACCGGAGCCGCGCTTCGCGACATCCTGCACGTGCTGGCGCGGCGCTTTCCCGCGATTGCCGTGCTGATCTACCCGGTAGCCGTGCAGGGCGCGCAAGCCGCTCCCGAGATCATCCAGGCGCTCACTTTGGCGGGGCAGCGCGGCGAATGCGACGTCTTGATTCTGGCGCGCGGCGGCGGTTCCCTCGAAGACCTGTGGGCCTTCAACGATGAACGGCTGGCTCGTACCATCGTGGCCTCGCCCATTCCCGTGATCTCAGGCATCGGCCACGAAATTGATTTCACCATCGCCGACTTCGCCGCCGACGTGCGTGCACCGACGCCTTCGGCGGCGGCGGAACTCGTGGTCCCCGATGCGGACGAATGGCTGACCACATTCGTGCGTCTCGGCTCGCGGCTCGAGCGCTGCATGCGGCGGCGCCTCTTCGACTCGCGCGAGCGCCTGGGTTGGCTTGAGCGAAGGGCGGCGCTGGTAAGCCCGGTCGCACGTTTCGCGCAGCAGGCGCAGCGCCTGGATGAGTTCGAACAGCGACTGTCGCGCGCCCTGCGCCGCCGGTTGCAAGACCATCAGGAACGCCTGCGCTGGCTGACCGGTCGCGCCGCTCTCGTAAGTCCCTCCGCGCGGCTGATGCAGCAGATGCTGCGTCTGCAGGATTTCGAGGAGCGCCTGCGGCGCGCGCTCTTCCACATGCGTGAGGTGCGCACTTCGCAACTTCGCGACTGCCAAAGCCGGCTCTGGCGGGCAAGTCCGGTCGCCCGCCTGCGCGAAACCGCGGCGCGCCATGGCGCGCTGGTCAGCCGCTTGCAGGCGGCCGGTCTCGAACGCGTGCAGCGCGCCCGGGAACGCCTGTTGCCGCTGGTGCGCACCTTGAATGCCGTGAGTCCGCTCGCCACACTCGAGCGCGGCTACGCCATCGTCAGCAGCGAGCGCGGTGAGATTCTGCGCGATGCGGCCGCCGCCGCTCCCGGGTCCATGATCGAAGCGCGGCTCGCGAAAGGTCGGCTTCGCGCCAAGGTCGAGAAACCGTGACCGGGATGCGCCGTCTCGTCGCCTCGGGCCTGATCCTCATGGCGGCCCGGCCGGCCTACTCCCTGGAGCTGCCGCAAGAGAGCGCGGTGCCGGGCGGTGTAAAGATCATCCGGCTGAACATCGTGAGCGATGCCCCTCCCTACGTCGAGGCCGACGGCTATCGCGTGCTCGTGGTGCAGGACGGTACCTCCTGGGTCGCCGTCGTCGGTATCCCGCTGGCCGCGCCGCTGGGGACGCGTCAAGTGACCGTGCGCGGCGCCGCGGGCCGTCAAGAGATCGATTTCACCGTCGGCGACAAGCGCTACGCCAGCCAATCGCTCAAGGTGGCGCCGCGTCAGGTCGACCTATCCCCCGCCGATCTCGCGCGCGTCAATCGCGAGCGGCAGGTTCTCGATCGCGCGCTTAGTCGTTGGAGCGATGCGCCGCCGGATGCGCTGCGCTGGGCGCAACCCGTGCCCGGCGTGCGCTCGAGCTCCTTCGGCATGCGCCGCATCTTCAATGGCCAATCGCGCAGTCCACACAGCGGAATGGACATCGCGGCGCCCACCGGCACGCCGGTGTTGGCGCCGGTAGCCGGCACGGTCTTAGAAACCGGCGAGTATTTCTTCACCGGCAATACCGTGCTCGTCGATCACGGCCGGGGCCTGATCAGCATGTACTGCCATTTGAGTGCCATCGACGTGCAGCCGGGACAGCGAATCGCCGCCGGCACGCGCATCGGCGAGGTGGGAATGACCGGGCGCGCGACCGGACCGCACCTGCACTGGGCTTTGAGCCTGAACCGCGCCTGGGTCGATCCGGAGCTGTTTCTGCCTTAAGGTCTAGCTGGCACCCAACATTTGGTCAACAGCCGGCCCATCGAGGGGAGGCGTGCTCAAAGCGGCTTGCCGCAGCCGCGCGCTGTGCTCTTGCACGGCCGCTCCGGAAGGCTGCATCTCGACCTGACCTTGGAAGAACGCGCCCTCGGTGATGCCGACCCGCGGCGCGAACACGTTGCCTTTGACCTTGGCGGTGGCGCGGATATTCACCGACTCGGTGGCATACAGATCGCCTTCGACCTTGCCGTCGATGACAATGACGCGCGCGCGAATGTCGCCCTTCATGGTGCCGTCGGTACCGACGGTGAGGCTCTGCGTGTGGGTGATCGAACCCTCCACGCTGCCCTGAATGATCAAGTCCTCCTGGGCCGATAATTCACCGCGGAATCGCAGCGTCGGCCCAAGCACGGACGCGCGCGGCGCCTCCGGGGCGCGCGTTTCTGCGCGTGCGTGCACCTCTGCTGCGCGCGGGTCGGGAACCCGCGCTTCCGGAGCGCGGGACTCCGACGGGCGCATGGGCGGAGTCCGTGGTTCGACACGCGGCTCGCGGGGTTCGGGGCGCGCCGAAACGGGTTCTTGCGCGGCCGCGCGGCCGCCTGAATTGGAATTCATCATTTCGATTTCTCCATCGTCCGATTTTTTGAACCAGGCCATCGTTACGCCGCGCTGCTGGGGGCTCTGACCACGCGAGCCGGTACGGTCTCTTGCTTATGCTGGGTTTGGCCGGCCTTTTTGCCGTCCATGTCGATGCTGCCGCTGAAATTGGCGCCCTCGACGATGCTGACCGTCGGCGCGAAGATGTTGCCGCATACCTTCGCCGTTTCTTTCACAAAAACCGATTTTTCTGCCTGCAAGTCGCCGTCGACCGTGCCTTCGATGATGATTTGCTGCGCACGAATGTTCGCTTTCACAGTGCCCTGCACACCCACCGTCAAACGCTGCGTATGCGTCACCGATCCTTCCACGCGTCCCTGGATCAACAGGTCTTCTTCGGCGCTCAGGTCACCCTTGAAATACAACGTCGGACCAAGGATCGAGCAGCGCTCGTTAGCACTGTTGTAGGGATTGCTCATCGGGGTTCTCCAGGTGTCAACGGTTCAGGCAAGTGGGCGCAAGATTACCTGGCATAATTCACCGCCGAGTGCGACTTGGTTCACGAAATCCGGGGGCGGAATACCTCCCGGCTCATGCATGTCGCCGTTTGCGGACGCCGTCCGCGGAGCAGGCCCAATCAGCTGTGTCCGGCGGGTGCCGGCTTGGGCTTTTTGGAGGGCGCGGCGGTCTCGACCAGCGATATCAACGGGCATCGCTGATGGCGGGCGGTGATCATGCTGAACTTGTCGAAGCTGCCGTCCGCGTTCGATTCAAATCCGAGCCGCTCGGCGAACGGCAGGTCGATGCAGGAACTCAACAGGGTGGCCTTGTACCAGCGGCGGCTCTGCGATTGGATCAACACGGTACGGTCGTTGACGACCCGCCAATTGTAGATTCCGCCATGGTTGGCGAACGGGATACTCGCTTCAGGCGCCGGCGCAGCGCTTGCCGCGGCAGTCCCCGAGGCGGCGTCCGCGGCTTGGGCTTGGGCGGGCGCGTTGACCCCCGCGGCACTCGCGGGCGGCGCGTCGGCGGCACCTGCGATCGGCGCCAGCGCAACCGTCAAAAGCACGGCAATCATCTTGATATTCATGGTCTTTCCTCCGTGACCAATAAGGCTTGAAGAATACCGCTATGACCAAGCCAATTAGGGATTAGTTCGATTCGCGTTGCGCGCGGCTTGCTGCTGCAGGTAATCGTTCAAGCTGTGCGCCAGGGAGACAAAATCCGACGGGATCATGAGCACGGTTGTGCTGTTGTTCTCAGCGCCGACCTCGGAGATCATCTGCATTCGCCGCAATTCCAGAGCGGCCGGATTCCTGGTGATCTCTGCGGCCGCGGCGGACAGCTTCACCGACGCCTCGAGTTCGGCCTCCGCTTTGATGATGCGCGCGCGCTTTTCGCGAATTGCCTCCGCCTGCATCGCCATCACCTGCTGCATGGCCTCGGGCAGCTCCACGTCCTTCATTTCGAAACGCTGCACCTCGAGACCCCAAGGCGTGGTGGAATTCGCGATGCTTTCGCGCAGCAGCGCGTTGATTTTGTCCCGCTCCTGCAGCACTTCGTCGAGATCGTGCTGGCCGATGATATTGCGCAGGCCCGTCAGCGCCAATTGATAAACGGCGCCGGGCGCGTCGGCGACCGCGATCACCGATCGCGCCGCATCGACGATCCGGTACCAAAGGACGGCATTCACCTTGATCGTGACGCTGTCGCGGGTAATGGTCTCCTGCTGCTCCGCGGAAACGGTGCGCGTGCGAATGTCCACCCGCACGGCGCGCTCGATGTTCAGGGGAATGATCCAATACAACCCAGGGCCCCGGAGGCCCTTGAACCTTCCTAGGCGAAAGATGACGCCGCGTTCGTATTCCTGCGCCACCCGCAACCCCGTGAGCGCGACGACGAGCACGACCAAAAGAGCAAATCCGTACCATGAGAACATGATTTACCTCGTCGCCACGGCCACGGCCGCGGCGGCCATGAGTGTGCCGCTGCCGCGGTTGACCATTTTGATCGCCCGCGGATTTTTGAGCCAGGGGCGCGCGCGCGTCGCGATCAGCACGTAGCCGCCGAGCGTCGCGGGCAGAATCACCGCAATCACCCCGGCGATTTCCAGGTAACCGAACGCACTCAGTGTCTCCAGCGGCACCACGGTGGGCAGCAGCGCGAGAAAAAACAACATGGGTTTCGGATTGCTCATCGTCAGCGTCAGGCTGCCGAGAAAGAGACTGTGCGGCCGCTGCGCGACCGGCTCTGCGGCGATCTCCGGCAGTGCCTGCGCAGGTGCCGTCCAGAGCTTATAGGCGAGGTACAAGAGATAGGCGGCGCCCGCATACCGGACGATCATGAACGCCGTATGCGCGGATTGCGCAAGCTCGCTCAACCCGAATGCCGCCAGAAGAAGCCAGATGAGGTCGCCCACCACGAAGCCCGCGATGAACGCCGGTGCGCCGCGGCTGCCGCGAGCCAGTCCCTGCGCAATCACCGCGGCCACGCCCGGACCCGGCGTTGCCACGGCCAGGAAATAGACGGCGCAAAAAGTCGCCAACCCGTAGAAGGACATCGTTCAAGTCTACGCTACTCGATACTCTCGCCGTGCAGTGAGATATCGAGCCCCTCGCGCTCCTGTTCCTCGCTGACGCGCAGGCCGATGGTTTTGTCGATGATCTTCAGCAAGACGAAGCTCACCACGAAACCGTACACCACCGTGGTGACCACGCCCTTGAGCTGAGTCAGCACCGACCCGTCCAAGCCGCTGATTTCCTTGCTGACGAAAACGCCGGTGAGCAGTGCGCCGACGATGCCGCCGATGCCGTGCACGCCGAACGCGTCCAGCGAATCATCGTAGCCGAAGGCGTGTTTCAACGAGGTGGCGGCAAAGAAGCAGATGATTCCCGCCGCGACGCCGATGATGACGGCGGACGTCGGGCCCACGAAGCCGGAAGCGGGGGTGATGGCAACCAGGCCCGCCACCGCCCCGGAGGCGATGCCAAGCACACTCGGCTTACCCTTGCTCACCCATTCGGCGAACATCCAGCCGAGCGCCGCGGCCCCCGTGGCCATTTGTGTCGCCAGCATCGCCATGCCCGCACGGCCGTCGGCAGCCACTGCCGAGCCTGCATTGAAGCCGAACCAGCCAACCCACAGCAGTGAGGCGCCGATGAGCGTCAAGGTCAAGTTATGGGGCGGCATGGCTTCCCGGCCATAACCCAGCCGCTTGCCGAGCACGAGGCAACTCGCAAGGCCGGCGACTCCCGCATTGATGTGGACGACGGTGCCGCCCGCGTAATCGAGGACTCCGGCGACGTTCAGCCAGCCCGTCGGCTCCCACACCATATGTGCGATCGGCGAATACACCAGAAGCGACCACGCCGTCAGGAACAGCAGCATGGCGGAGAACTTCATGCGGTCCGCAAAAGCGCCCGCGATCAACGCCGGCGTGATGATGGCAAACGTCATCTGAAACATCACATACACCGCTTCGGGAATGGTGGGCGCCATGTGCGATACGCTCACCTTGCTCAAGGATTCGCCGTGCATGAAGGTGACGCCATTAAGGAGTGCCCGGGCCGACCCGCCGATGAATCCATTGCCCGGGGTGAACGCCCACGAATAGCCGATGATCCACCACAGCATCGTGACCACGCAGGTACAGGCGAAACTCTGCATGAGGGTCGCCAGCACATTTTTTTTGCGGACCATGCCGCCGTAGAACAACGCCAGACCGGGCACGCACATCATCAATACCAGCGCCGTGGAAGTGAGCATCCAGGCGGTATCGCCTGCGCTGATCTTGTCGGCGCCGATCACGGTCGGTTCCGCGATTGCGCCGCTCGGCGCGGCGGCCGGCGTCGCGGCCGGCGCCGCCGCAGTGTCGGCTGAGGCAGCGGCCGCAGGACTTGCCGCGGCGGCCGGCGCGGCCGCGCCGCCGCCGCTCGGCTCGTCCGCCCACGCCGTGGGCATCGACAGCAACAGCATGCCGAGAAACATCCATTGAGACAGCTTGATCATCGATGCAATTCCCCCCTAAATGGCGCCGGCGTCCCTTTCGCCCGTCCGTATGCGCACGACGTGCGTAAGGTCGAATACAAAAATCTTTCCATCGCCCACTTTGCCGGTGCGTGCTGATTTATAGATCGCTTCGATCACTTGGTCCACCAGCGAATTCTCCACCGCAATTTCTATTTTAGTCTTGGGCACGAACTCGACGGCATACTCCGCGCCCCGGTAAATTTCGGTGTGACCGCGTTGCCGCCCGAAGCCGCGGACCTCGGTGACGGTGACGCCCTGCACGCCGATGTCGCTGATCGCCTTGCGCACGTCGTCCAGCTTGAAGGGTTTGATGATTGCCGTAACGAGTTTCATGTAGCGACCTTTAAGGATCGGGTTCCGACTTAGCATCGTGTGTGCCAGCGGCGGAGATTTCATTCCGATCAGTGAGTTACGCTGCACGCCCCGTGCCGCCGATGGCCGTATCTGCACTGAATTAGGGCGATGGCGCGGCGATTCGTGCATGCTTTTGAGGCGTGGCCGCGCCGTCGCCGTGTTTCGCTCCGCCCCTCGAATCTTCGCCCCACGGCGATCAAGCGCTCACTACCGGAAACACCGCGTAGGGCTTTTCCTTACGTCGTCTGCGGCAGATGCGGATTTGCATATCGGTGCGGCGCGCGAAGTGACTTGCCGCACGCTCCGATCCGATGAACACGCGGATACTGGCCGCACTTAGAGGATCCAATGCGGCTGTCCAGGATGGACGACCTCGGCCGCGCCCTCCCGCGAATTTCGCAAACTCTCGTGATCGTGGCCACAAGTCCGCATCGCATTGCAGGCAGCCAATGTCTGAAAAGGGGATTCAATGATCATTGCTGAAGTCGACGAGGCCGCGCCAAAAATCGCCGCTGCCCAGAGCATTGCCGAAAGGCAGCGTCCTGACGGCATCAGGCGCGTCGAAACCAGCGCCCTGCAAGACGCCATTTTCAAAAGTGCCTATTTCTCCAGCATCGCCACGGATGAAAAAGGCGTGATTCAGATTTTCAACGTCGGCGCCGAGCGCATGCTGGGCTACACCGCCGCCGAAGTGATGAACAAGATCACGCCCGCCGACATCTCGGATCCGCAGGAAGTGATCGCCCGGGCAGCGGCCTTGAGCTTGGAATTGAATACCCTGATTACACCGGGATTCGAAGCGTTGGTATTCAAGGCCTCGCGCGGCATCGAGGATATCTACGAGCTGACCTACATCCGCAAGGACGGCAGCCGCTTTCCCGCCATCGTTTCGGTCACGGCCCTGCGCAATGAGCAGGAAAGCATCATCGGCTATCTTTTGATCGGCACCGACAATACCGCCCGCAAGGAAGTCGAAGCGTCCAAGGCACTCCTCGATCAACGCCTGCGCGATCAGCAGTTCTATACGCGATCCCTGATCGAATCGAACATCGACGCACTCATGACCACCGACCCGCAGGGCGTCATCTCGGACGTGAACCAGCAGATGATCGCGCTCACCGGGCGCACGCGCGACGAATTGATCGGCGCACCCTGCCGGGATTTCTTTACCGACCCGGTGGCGGCCGATGCCGCGATCAAGCGCGTGATCACCGAGAACAAGGTCAGCAACTATGAGCTGACCGTCCGCGCCCAGAACGGCGAAGAAACCGTGGTCTCCTATAATGCAGCGACCTTCCACAACCGCGACCGCAAGTTGCAAGGCGTATTCGCCGCGGCGCGCGACGTAACCGAGCGCAAGCGCTTCGAGCGCACCTTGGAAGAGAAAAATATCGAGCTGATCCACGCCAGCCGCATGAAATCCGAGTTCCTCGCCACAATGTCGCATGAATTGCGCACGCCGCTCAATGCCATCATCGGTTTTTCCGAGGCGCTCAAGGATGGCTTGATGGGGCAGATGAGCGTCACGCAGCACGAATACATCGGAGATATTTTCACCAGCGGACAACACTTGCTATCGCTGATCAACGATATTCTCGACTTGTCGAAGGTCGAGGCTGGGATGATGGCGCTCGATCTCGAGGCTGTCGACCTGAAAAATCTGCTGTCGAGCAGCCTATCGATCGTCAAGGAAAAGGCGGCGGCTCAAAACATTCGCCTCGAACTCGACGGAGTCGAGGACATGGGGCTGTTGCAGCTGGACGTGCGCAAAACCAAGCAGATCGTCTACAACCTCTTGTCGAATGCCGTCAAATTCAGCGCCAATGGCGGCCGCGTGACATTGCAGGCGCGCCGCGTCTCGCGCGCTACGGTCGGCACGATGTCGGGCGGCTGGGCGGTGCACGGGTTTCCGCTGCGCGACAACGAGTACAACGAATTCGTCGAAATATCCGTCACCGACCACGGCATCGGCATTTCGCGCGAAAATATGGCGAAACTGTTCCAGGCCTTCAGTCAAATCGACAGCAGCCTGGCGCGCAGATTCGAAGGCACGGGCTTAGGTTTGGCGATGGTTAAACAGCTGGCCGAGCTGCAGGGAGGCGCCGTGGCCGTGGCCAGCTCCGAGGGCGAAGGCGCCTGTTTCGCCGCCTGGCTACCGCTGCGCAAGCAGCTCGCGGATGCGGCTACGGCGCCGGACAGCGTCCTCGCCGTGAACGCGGCGGCACCCGAGTTCAAGGAGCGCATTGCACTCGTGGTCGAGGACGAGGACCGGGCGGCTGACTTGGTTCGCCTGCTGCTCGAAGCCGAGGGCTTTACCGTGCTGCGCGCCGCGAGCGCCGAGGCCGCCCTTCATATGGCGCCGCAGCAGGCCCTGAGCCTGATCACGTTGGATCTTCAATTGCCGGGTATCGACGGCTGGGAGTTTCTCCTCCGCATCCGCGAAAGCAAGTCCTTGGCCCAGGTGCCGGTGGTGATTATTTCCGGCCATATCGACGGCAACCTGACGCTGACGCGGGGCGCCGACGCGATGCTGCAGAAGCCGATCAGCCGCGCCCAACTGAAAGCATCTTTGTCAAAGCTAGGCCTGCAGGCCGTACAGGGACACACCCACACGGTATTGGTCGTCGACGACGATCCCTTGGCGGTCGAAGTGATCGCCAAGTTCCTGCCGGCCCCGGAGTATGCGGTCCTGCGCGCCTACGGCGGCGGCGAGGCGATCACCATGGCGCGCCGGCTGCGGCCGGACTTGATCTTGCTCGACTTGATGATGCCGGAAGTCAGCGGCTTCGATGTGGTCAAAATTCTCCAGGGCAGTAGCGATACCGCGAGAATTCCGATTCTGGTGGTGACCGCCAAGATGATCACGGCGGAAGACCGTGCCGCCCTGAGCGCCGATCCGGCCAATATCATCCACATCGTCAAGAAAACCGAATTCAACAATGAACTCTTCATCGCCGAGGTCAGGCGCACGTTACGGCCGCATTAGAGAGGGCGCACCGTGGCAACCATACTGATCATCGAAGACAACCGGGCCAACATGAAGTTGGCCTCTCTGCTGGTGCGCAACGCCGGCCACACAGTGCTATGCGCCGTCGATGCCGAGAGCGGACTGACGCTGGCGCGCACCGAACGGCCCGACCTCATCCTGATGGATATCCAGTTGCCGGGCATGGATGGCTTGGCCGCCACGGCCCTGCTCAAACGGGATCCGGCGACGGCCGCCATTCCCGTCATCGCGCTCACCGCCATGGCGATGAAGGACGACCAGGAAAAGACCAAGGTTGCGGGCTGCGACGCCTATATCGCCAAGCCGCTGCATTACCAAGAATTGTATGCGGCGATCGATGCCTTATTGGCCAAGGCGAAACGGCAAATGACATGACCGGCTCGGCCGCCACGATCCTCATCGTCGACGACGAAATCAAGAACCGCAAGCTCCTCGAAGCGCTGCTGCAACCCGAAGGCTATTTCACACTCGGCGCCGCCAATGGCGAGGACGCACTGGCCTCGATTGCGAAGCGCCCTCCGGACTTGATTCTGCTGGATATGATGATGCCCTCCATGAACGGCTACCAGGTGGCGGGCAAGCTCAAGGCCAACGCCGCCACCTCGAACATTCCCATCATCATGGTGACGGCGCAGATCGACCGCAGCGCCCGCTTGGCCGGCCTCAACGCCGGCGTCGAAGAGTTCTTGACGAAACCGGTCGACCGGGCCGAACTATGGCTCCGAGTGCGCAACCTATTGCGTTTGAAAACACTGGGCGACGATCTGCGCAAGCACAGTGCGATGCTCGAGCAGCTGGTGCAGGCGCGAACCGCGAGCCTGGCGGCGATCAACGAGCAGCTGCGCGAGGAAATGCGCCGGCGTCAGACGGCCGAAGTTGAACTGCGCCTTGCGCAGAAGCTCGAAGCCGTCGGCCGACTGGCTGCCGGGATCGCCCACGAAGTCAACACACCCACCCAGTACATCAGCGACAGTGCGCATTTTCTTCGCTCCGCGTTCGCGGATCTCTTGAAAAGCATCGCTGTCATGGACGCCGCGCAGCCCGCGCTGCGAGACCCCGATTTTCAATTCCTGCGCAAGGAGATACCTCGTGCGGTCGAGAGGATCATCGAAGGCACCCAGCGGGTCGCGGCCATCGTGCGTGCCATGAGCGATTTTTCACACCCGGGCACCGGCGAGAAAATCGTATCGGACTTGAACCGGGCTCTGGAAGCGACGCTGCTGATCGCGAAAAACGAATATAAATATGTCGCAACGGTGGATTTGCAGTGCGGCGACATTCCCGAGATCGTGTGCAACGTGGGCGAGCTGAGCCAGGTGTTCTTGAACCTCATCGTCAATTCGGCCCACGCCCTGGCCGACGCCGGGCGGGATTCCGCAACCGGCCGGATCCGCATCCGCACGCAACTTGTGGACGAGTGGGTCGAAGTCAATTTCGAAGACAATGGACGCGGCATCCCCGAGGAAATCATAACCAAGATCTATGACCCCTTCTTCACGACCAAAGAAGTGGGACGCGGCAGCGGACAGGGGCTCGCGATCGCCCGGACGATCGTGGTCGACAAGCACGAGGGCTACATCGGCGTCGTGAGCACGCCGAATGTCGGCACGTGCTTCACCTTGCGTTTGCCCGTCGGCGGTCGCGGCACGGGTATGCCATGAAGCGCGTCCTTTTTGTCGATGATGAGCCGCAGCTGCTGCAGGGACTGCGAGTGAGCCTGCATTCGCGGCGCAAGGATTGGGACATGCACTTTGCGGAGAGCAGCGCAAAGGCGGTCGAGTTGATGAGCGCGTCGCACTTCGATGTGCTGGTGACGGATCTACGCATGCCCGGCGCCGACGGCATAACTCTGGTCGCCCGAACACGGACCGACTCTCCGGATACGATTCGCATCGTTCTGTCGGGTTACTCCTATGAGCAGCAATCTCAGCACTTGGTCTCGCTGGCGCACCGCTACCTCAGCAAGCCTTGCGAACCGAAGCAGCTCGAGGAATGCATCGATCGCTGCCTCGCAACCCAATCGCTGATCCAATCGGCCGAATTGCGCGCGCGGCTGGGTTCGGTGACTGGATTGCCGTCGATGCCCGCGACCTTCGCAGCGCTGCAGCGCGCCCTGGCGGACCCGGCCGCCGATCCGAGCAAAGTTGCGGCCATCATTCAGAACGACCCGGCCATTTCCGCCAAGGTGCTGCAGGTGTGCAATTCGGCCTTCTTTCGCACGCCGCGCCGCGTCGCCAGCATCCAGCAGGCCGTGAGTTATCTAGGCTTGGCGACGGTCCGCAGCATGGTTTTGTCCACCGAGTTGTTCAGTCCCGGCAAAACAATGTGCACCGCGTTCGATTTGCCGCAGCTGCAGAGACACGCGCTGAACGTCGCCGCCCTCGCTCAATTCGTGGCGGCTGACACGGCGTGGGCCGGCGATGCGTTCCTCGCCGGTCTGCTGCACGATGTCGGCTTCCTGCTGCTCGGGCGAGAGCATGAGGATGCGATGCGGCTTGCGCTGGAGGCCGCGGCCGCGGGAATGCCGCTCGCGGACGCCGAGAGGAAGTTCGCGGGAATTGATCACGGAGCCGCAGGCGCCTATTTGCTCGGGTTGTGGGGTCTTCCGTTCGAGGTCGTCGAGGCCATCGCTCATCACGAGGATCCGGCTCTCATTGCCCAGGGTTCCTTCGACATAATGAGCGCGGTCGGCATCGCGCATGCATTGCTTGCGGAAATAAGGCCGGCGGAGGTGCCCGCCCACGAGGCGCGCGCATCGCTTTTAGGAGACGAGTACCTTCGCGCCATACGCTATCCGCATTCTTGGGAGGCGCTGGTGAAGCGCGCGAGCGCGCTGCTCTGCGTGGAAGAGGCCGCTTGATACCCTCCCGCCACGAAGGCGCGAACAGCGATCCCCCCGGATTCGCCCAGGATGCCGGCGCGACCAGCATCGCTTCGACCATTCTCATCGTCGATGACGAGGAGCACAACCGCAAGCTGCTGGAAGTGCTGCTGCGGGCGCAAGGGTATCTGACTCGCACCGCCGCCAACGCGGAAGAAGCGCTCACGTCGATCAAGCGCTTGGCGCCGGATTTAATCCTGCTCGACGTGATGATGCCGGGAATGAACGGGTTTCAGCTCGCTTCGCTGCTCAAGACCGATCCCGCCACCTTGAACATTCCAATCATCATGCTGACGGCATTGGTCGATCGAAGCGCACGCCTATCAGGTCTCAAGGCCGGAGCCGAGGAGTTCTTGACCAAGCCGTTCGAGTCGGCTGAGTTGTGGCTGCGCGTGCGCAATCTCCTGCGTCTCAAGGCGTTCAGCGATTTTCAGCAAAATCATCGCGCCATTCTCGAACAACAAGTGCAGGCGCGTACCGCCGACCTGCATCGCTTTCGCGCCGCGATGGATGTAACCGCCGATGCGATCACCCTCTTGAACCGCACCACAATGCGCTTCGTTGAGGTCAATGCCACCGCCTGTAAAATGTTCGGCTACTCGCGCGACGAGATGCTGCAAATCGGTCCGGTGCAATTGTTCGCCGGAACTCAATATCAGTTGGAGCGCGAATACGACTCCATCATCGCCGGCGACATTACCAACGAGGCGAAAGAGTCACGTTTGATGCGCCGCGACGGTTCCCGCCTGCTGGTGGAGATGCACCGGCACGCCCATCGCTCCGGCGCGGATTGGATCATCGTCGGTGTCCTGACGGATATCACCGAGCGCAAGGAAGCCGAGAAGCACTTGATTCAAATGGCTCATTACGACGCCCTCACCGGCCTGCCCAACCGCACGCTGTTCTATAAGACGTTGACGAAGACATTGGGGCGGTCTCCGGGGCGCCAGCGGGGCGTCGCTTTGCTCTGCATTGACCTGGATCACTTCAAGAACTTCAACGACACGCGGGGTCATGCACTTGGCGATGAACTCTTGCGCCTGGTCAGCAGCCGTCTGGTGCAATGCGTGCGCATCCGGGATTCCATTGCGCGCCTCGGCGGCGACGAGTTCGGCGTCATCGTCGTGGATCGGGACTGCCAGCGGCGGGCGCACATCGTCGCCGATCGCATTCGTGAAACATTGCGCGCACCCTTCGGCCTGAAAGGCAACGACATCACGGTGAGCGCCAGCGTCGGCATCGCCCTCCATCCCGACGATGCTCTGGATGCGGAGACATTGATCAGGTATGCGGACACGGCCATGTATCAGGCCAAACATGCGGGCCGCGACACGTTCCGCTTCTTCGCGACGCAGATGAATACCGACGCATTGGCGCGGCTCGAACTCGAGACCGCGTTGCGCAGGGCGGTGGCAAACGAGGAATTCGTTCTGCACTACCAGCCGAAGATGAACGTCAAGAGCGGCCGCGTCTGCGGAGTCGAGGCGTTGCTGCGCTGGCAGAGGCCCGGAGTCGGTTTGGTGCCCCCCGGCCAATTCATCCCGGTCCTGGAAGAGACGGGGCTGATCGTACCCGTGGGCCGATGGGTCATAACCTCGGCGTGCAAACAAATCGCAAGCTGGCTCGGCTCTTTCATCGGACCGACCGCCATATCGGTCAATGTCGCGGGGCGCCAATTCATCGAGGGCGATCTGGAGCACGAAGTCACCCAAGCTCTTGCGCGTCAGAATATTCCCGCCCGTTTGCTCGAATTGGAATTGACCGAGAGTTCCTTGATGGCCAATACCGACACCACCGTCAAGACACTGCAAAACCTTCGCAAACTGGGAGTGGGTATATCGATCGACGATTTCGGCACCGGTTATTCGAGTCTCGCGTACTTGCGCCGCTTCCCGCTCGACAAACTGAAGATCGACATGGCCTTCATCCGCGGCATCACGACGAACGCCGACGATGCCGCCATCGTCCTCGCCATCATCCGCATGGCGCAGACGCTGAAACTCCAAGTGGTCGCGGAGGGTGTCGAGACCGCGGCGCAGTTGGCCTACCTGCGCGGCCACAACTGCGATCAGATCCAGGGCTATTACTTCTCCCGGCCGCTGCCCCTGCCGGAGCTGGAAACACTGCTGCTCAAGAAGCAGAACGAGCCGGCGATCAGCGAGGCGCCGGAAGCCGCTCTCGCGGGGCCGGACTAGCGCTTGTTGCGCTGAATGAGCCGCTTGCGCTTGCGCACTTGGCGCGGCGTCAAAGGATTCCGCTTGCCGGCAAAGGGATTCTCTTCGCCGCGGAAGGTGACGCGCACCGGCGTGCCCATCAAATCAAATGCCTTGCGATACACGTTGACCAAGTAACGGCGGTAGGCGTCTGGCACATGATCGGTTTGGTTGCCGTGAATCACGATCACGGGCGGATTCCTTCCGCCCTGATGCGCATACCGCAGTTTGATGCGCCGTCCGCTCACCAGCGGCGGCTGATGGCTCTCAATCGCCGCTTCCAGCACGCGCGTCAACTCCGGAGTCCCCATGTCGCGCATCGCGGCGGCATAGACCTTGCGCACCGCCGCGAAAAGCTCCCCCACCCCGCTGCCATGGCGCGCGGAAATGAAATGCAGCGGCGCAAAATCCGCAAACTGCAGCCGCTGCTCAACCTGACTCTTGATCAGGTCGCGCTGTTCGGCCGCAATGTTGTCCCACTTGTTCACCGCGAGCACCAGCGCCCGGCCCTGTTCGATCACGGTGCCCAATAAACTGGCATCCTGCTCCGCGACATTGTCCTGCGCGTCCATCACGACCACGACCACGTGCGCGGTCTCGATCGCCTGCAGCGTCTTGATGACGCTGAATTTCTCGACCGTTTCCTCGACGCGCGCGCGCCTCCTCACTCCCGCCGTATCGATCAGCGTATAGCGTTCGCCGTCGCGTTCAAAGGGCACCATGACGGCGTCGCGCGTAGTGCCCGGCTGATCGAAGGCGACCATACGATTCTCGCCGAGCAGGCGATTGATCAAGGTGCTCTTGCCCACGTTGGGCCGGCCGATGACCGCGACCTTGATGCCGGTCATTTCGGGGCCGTCTTGCGGATCCGGGGTGAGTCCCTCGAGCGCCGCCTCGAGCAGCGAAATGACGCCTTGATCGTGCGCGGCGGCAATCGGATGCGGCTCGCCCAGCGCCAGTTGATGGAAATCCGCGACGGCAATGTCGTGGTCGAAGCCCTCGGTCTTATTGACCGCGAGCCACACCGGTTTGCCGCTGCGCCGCGCCAACTGCGCCACGAATTGATCCTGCGGCGTGACGCCCGCGCGGCCGTCAACCAGCACGATCAAGCGGTCGGCTTCCGCGATGGCACGCTCGGTCTGCGCAATCATCAGGCTTTCGATGACGCCGGCGTTTTCCACCAGGCCGCCGGTGTCGACCACGATGCAAGGCACATCGGTACGGCGCGCGAATCCATACTGCCGATCGCGGGTCAACCCCGGCAGATCGGCCACCAGCGCATCGCGGGTGCCGGTCATGGCATTGAACAAGGTCGACTTGCCCACGTTCGGCCGACCGATTAGCGCAACGACGGGCAGCACGTTTGAGCGATTACGGTTTCGGCGGCGGCGTCGCGCGGAAGGCGGCCATGCTGCCGCTGTCGGTGATCACGACCACGGTGTTGTCGACGGCCACCGGTGCGTTGCTGACGCGATACTTGGCCACGCGCTCGCGCGCCACGAGTTCTCCCGTGGTCTTGTCCAGCCAATGCAAATACCCCTGGTAGTCCGCAACCACGATGGCGGTGCTGGTCACCGCGGGCGTGCTCAATCCGCGGCGCTTCAGCTTCTCGTTGCGCCACAGCTCGGAACCGTCGCGCTGCCGCAGCGCCACCACGACGCCGTCGGACTGCGTCACGAATAGGTTCTCGTCATCGACCGCCAAGCCGCGATAGCTCGACATGTCGTGAGCCCACCAAATCTGGCCGGAATCGAGCGCGAGCATGGCCGTGCGGCCCTGGTAACCGGTGGCGAATACGTTGTCGCCGACCGCCCGCACCGCCGAGTCGATGTCGACCAAGCGATCCAACTCCGTTCGGCCGTGCGGCGAGGCGAGTGCCGTGTCCCACACGGTGTCGCCGGAGTTCAAATTGACCGCCATCACCTTGCCGTTATCGAAGCCGCTGACCGCCACGTCCTTGGCGATGATCGGAGTCGCAATGCCGCGCAAGCTCAGGCGCGGCACCTGCTGCTCCACCGACCACAGCACCTTGCCGGTGCGGGTGTCAAAGCCGTGCAAACGGCCGTCTACCGAGCGCATGACCACGACTTTTTCGCTGATTGCCGGAGCGGACAGCAGTTCCGAATTCACCCGCGTGCGCCACAGTTCGCGCCCGGTGGCGCCATCGAACGCGACCACCGTACCCTTGCTCGAGCCGACGATGACGATTCCCAGCGCGGCCGCGGGCCCCGCGGACAGAGGCATCTTCAGTTTCTTCAACCAGACCGGCCGGCCGGTATCCAAACCGACCGCGATCAGTTCACCCTTGTGCGAGGCCGCGAACACCACGCCGTTGTCGACCGCCGGTCCCAAGCCAAGCCGCAGCACGACCTGCTTCTTGCCGCCGCCGACCTTGTCGCCCCACAATTCCTTGACCGCAAGCTTGGCCGGAAAATTCACCAGCACGGCGGGCGGTTCAACGTCTTTGTCCTTGCTGCAGCCGGCGGCGATCAAGAGCGCCGCGAGGGCTAACGGAAACAATAAGCGCATCAGGGTTTGGCCTTGTTCGAAGTGGCTGCGGAAGAGGAAACGGGTGCGGATATTGCCGGCGTCGGCGCATCGGCCGGCGCCCCGGCCGCGGGCACCATGGCCACGGGCGCCGCGGCGGGCAGACCCAAGTCCGCAATCTTCAATGCCAGCAATGCGGAATCCACGCTGCCTTCGGCGCCTTCGCCGAGGGCCGCTTGATATTCGCTCGCCGCTTGCCGCAGGTCTTTCTTGGCATAAAACGCATCGCCGCGCACTTCGTGATAGCGCGCCGCAAATGCGCCTGGTGCGTCAGCCAACGTCTTGAGCGCATCGTCCGGCTTGCCGCTGTCGATCAGCACCCGCGCCAGACGCAGCCTCGCGACGTGCCTGAGTTCGGTATCCTTGGAGTTGTCCATGATCTGATTCAAGAGCGGAATCGCATTCGCGTCCTGCCCATCATCGACGTACAGCCGCGCGATGATCAGCTTTGCCTGATCCGCGTAGGGCGAGCCCGGATAGTCCCTGATCAAGCCGTCGGCGATTTTGCGCGTCTGCGTGCGGTCATTGTGCTGAAGCGCGGAGGTCATGTCGCCGAACTGCGCCGACGCCCGCAGCGCGGTGTCGTTCTGATGACCTGTGTAATATCGCATCCCGTACATCAAACCGAGGCCGACCACGACCGCGCCGATCATCCACGGACCGTATTCCGCGGCCAGGCGCTTGACATGCTCCAATTGCTCATCGTCCGTCAAATATTCTTCTGTCATGACTGCTCCGGTACCCTAGAAGCCACTCTTCAGACCCAACAATGTCCCCAACCGTTCACTGATTTGGGCCATGGGGCATTGCTCCTGCGCCAGATCCTGACGCAAGGCCTTCAACGCGACGACTCCGCGAGCCACTTCGTCATCCCCCAATATGACCGCAAACTGCGCGCCGCTCTTGTCAGCTCGCTTGAATTGCGACTTGAAGCTGCCGCCCCCCAGGTTGATTTGCAACTTGAGATCGGGCCATGCGTCGCGCAATTGCTCAGCTAGTTTGAAGCCTTGAAATTCGGTTCGTTCCCCGACCAGCACCAGATACACGTGCGGCCGGTCGCGCGGCGCGCCCAACCCCTGCTTCTCGAGGAGCATGACGATGCGCTCCTGCCCCATCGCCCAGCCGATGCCGGGCGTGCCGGTGCCCCCCAATTGCTCCACCAAGCCGTCATAGCGCCCGCCGGCGCACAGCGTGCTTTGCGAACCGAGCGCATCGGTAGTCCATTCGAATACCGTGCGCGTGTAGTAATCCAGCCCCCGGACCAAGCGCGGCTCGACATGATACTCGATGCCGGCGCCTCGCAGGTGCTCGCACAAGGACTCGAAATGCGCCTTCGACTCCGCATCGAGCGCCTCGATCAATAGCGGCGCAGCCGCTATGAGCCGCTGCATATCCGGGTTCTTGCTGTCGAGGATGCGCAGCGGATTGCCTTTCAGGCGCCGCTTGCTGTCCTCGTCGAGCGCCGCTTCGTGCGCGCTGAAATACGCCGTCAACTGGTCCCGATACGCGGCTCGAGTTGCGGGCGTCCCGAGCGAATTGATGAGCAGTTTGATTCGAGTCAATCCGACCCGCCGCATGAGCCGCGCGGATAACAGAATCATCTCCGCATCGATGTCGGGACCCTCGAAACCAAACGCCTCGGCATCGATTTGGTGAAATTGGCGGTAGCGCCCCGCCTGCGGCCGCTCGCGCCTGAACATCGGGCCCATGCACCACACTCGCAGCCGGCTGTCGCGCAGCAACCCGTTCGAAATCATCGCGCGCACGATGCCGGCAGTCGCCTCGGGCCGCAGCGTGATGTGATCCTCGCCCTGATCGACGAAGCTGAACATTTCCTTTTCGACGATGTCGGTAAAATCGCCGATCGAGCGCTTGAACAATTGCGTCTGCTCGATGACGGGCACGCGGAATTCCTCGTACCCATAGGCCGAGAAGGTTTCGCGCGTGATCCTTTCCAAGTGCTGCCAGGCTCCGGCCTGTGCAGGCAGCACATCGTGAACGCCGCGCAGGGGCTCGATGATCTTGCCCAAAGAGGGTCTCCCGCTCAGCCGCGCGGCGGGGCGGCGCCGCTGGGCGCGCCGTTCGTGGGCATGGAGTGCGCGTCGCGCCGCAGCACGCCGTCCGCGCCGGCTTCGAAGTGCGCCACATCGCCGCTGACGAACTGCGGCCCGATTGCGACCGCACGTCCGTTCAACTCGAGCTGTACGCCGCTGGCAAAACCGAGGTACACCCGCAGGGGTGCACTGCCGGCAATCGTCTTGACGCTATTGGCGCGGCCGCTGCCGGCGAACACTCGCCGGCCTGCCGAGTCATGCACGTCGACCCACGAGTCCGCCGAGAAGCTCAGGCGCAGGCGCGCCCGGCCGGCTCCGAGAGCTGCATCGGTTTCGCCCGCCGTGCCGGCGCCGGCGGAAACCGGCGGCGCGGCGGGCGAGGCCGCGGTGGAACTCGCGACGGGCGTCGACGCGAGCGCCCCGGCGGTGGCCGCGGCGCCGGGATCGGCGGCGGCACTGTCCGAACCCTGCGGCTCGAGGCTTCGGTCGGCGTATGGCTCCGCGAGCGGCCCAGAGGCGCTCGCCGCAGCGCGGGAGGCTGCGGCGGGCGGCGGCGCGCCGGAATGCGGATGCCACGGCCGCCACCAGATGACGCCGCCGACCACCAAGGCCAGGGCCGCAAAAGCCGCTAGTTGCGGCCACGGCAGGTTGGTTGCGTCGGGCGACATGGAGCGCATTCGAAGACCGGCGGGCTGCTGAGCCGCCGCCGCCGCCGGCACCGCCTTGGCGTCGAACCCCGTCACGTCGGCGGACGACAACCCCAAATTGCTCGCGTATTTCTTCAAGTGCCCGCGGGCATATACCGACGGCCCAAGCCGCTGATACTCGCCCGCCTCCAGCGCGTCGATGACCCAGGCATCGAGATGCATGTCATCCGCGGCCTTCTGGGTGCTCATCCCGCGGCGCTCGCGTTCGGCCTTGAGCCGCTGTCCGAGTGTTGGAGCTGCCTCGCTCATCGATCGACGCCGGCGCGCATCGATTGGGCTGGTTGAGAGTCCGGAAATTCGGTCTGTATCCGCCGCGCAAAGACCACCGCAGCGGTGTTATCGCCCAGCTTGCGGTCCGCGCGGAATCCCAGCCAAAGGATCTCCGGGCTCGCCGGATTCACGGCGAGGTAGCGCTGCACGAAATCGAGCGCCTGCGCAGCGTCGCCGCGGTCGAACGCCAGGGTACCCAACTCCAGCAATGCCTGCGGCATGTTGGGCCGAATCGCCAGCGCGCGATTGAAATAGCGCTCGGCATCCACGACATCGCCGGAACCGCTCACGCAAAGCCCGGCGTTGACCAGCGCCACCTCCGGGGTTTGATAGGTCGGATTGCGCGCGACTTCGAGGAACATTTTTTCCCCGGCGGCCGCTTTGCCGGTGCGGCACAGAAATCCGGCGTAGCTATTTTGAATGCCCGGGTCCTGCTTGCCGAGACGTGACGCGGCCGCGTAAGCGTGCTGCGCCTTCGACATTTCGCCGAGACGCTCGTACACGAGGCCGGCGGTTTCCTGCACGCTCGGATTCTCCGGCGCCTCGCCGAGGGCGCGCTCGATGCGCTCGCGCGCCCGTGCCAGATTGTTGAGCCTGTAGTACTCGAGGGCCATCTCCATGTTGGCCACCGCGGCTTGGCCGGGCTCCGGCTTGTACGTGTGCGTCGGGTTCTGGTACGGCGGTGTGCTGTGGCAGGCCGCCAAGATCCACGTCAAAGTCGCCGCCATCGCCGCCGCAGCCCCGCATCGCATCGCTGTTTGCCCCCTCATTCGACCTCCGCCGCCGCACGCCGCCCGAGCAATTTGCTGCCGAGACGCACCAGCGTGCGATCCGTGACCCGGCCCGCCAGTTGGCCGCACGCCGCATCGATGTCATCGCCGCGCGTCCGGCGCGTCGTCGCAATCACGCCGTGTTCGTTCAGGATATCGCGAAAGCGCACGATCGCCGCCGCCGGCGAGCAGCGGTAGCGCGTGCCGGGAAAAGCGTTGAACGGGATCAAATTGAGTTTGGCGGGCCGGCCGCGCAGCAGCCGCGCCAACGCTCTCGCGTGCTCGGGCCTGTCGTTGACGCCATCGAGCATCACATATTCAAACGTGATGCTGCGCCCGTTTTGCTTGTCGATGTAGTGCCAGCATGCCGTGAGCAATTCATCGATCGGGTGCTTGCGGTTGATGGGCACGAGCTCATTGCGCAGAGCGTCGTTCGGGGCGTGCAGCGACACCGCCAATGCGACGTTGCATTCTTCCGCCAGCTTGTAGATCTGCGGCACCAATCCCGAGGTACTCAAGGTCACCCGGCGGCGCGACAAGTCGTAGCCCAAATCATCCATGAAAATCCGCATGGCCGGAACGACGTTGCGGTAATTGGCGAGCGGCTCGCCCATCCCCATGAACACGATATTGGTGATGGTCCGGCCATCGGCGCGGCCGGCGTCCGCCAACTCGCGGTGCGCCAACCAGACTTGGCCGACGATTTCCGCGACGCTCAGATTGCGGTTGAAGCCCTGCTGCGCGGTCGCACAAAAGGTGCAGTCCATGGCGCAGCCCACCTGGCTCGAAATGCATAGCGTGCCGCGGCCGGGCTCCGGGATGTAAACCGTCTCGATGCCTTGCACCTCGTCCATGCGCAGCATCCACTTGCGCGTGCCGTCCGCGGACTGTTGCTGAGCGACGATCTCCGGCACCGTGATCTTGGCCGCTTGCTGAAGCTGCGCACGAAATTCCTGCTTAAGATCGCTCATGGCGGCGAAGTCCGCCGCGCGCCGCCGATAGATCCACTTCATCAATTGACGGGCGCGAAACGGCTTCGCACCCAAGCGTTCGGCCACGAACGCTTCGAGTTCCGCGCGCGACAAGCCGAGAAGATTCACGCGATCGCCGACCACTGGCTCCGATGCTCCCGATGGTGCTGGCCGCATACGCTAGCGCGTACGCGGGCAGACCTCAATTTCCCGAAAGAAGTAAGCGATTTCCCGCGCCGCGGTCTCGGCTGCGTCCGAGCCGTGAACGATGTTCTCATCGATGCTGGTGGCAAGATCGGCCCGAATCGTGCCCTTGGCCGCCTTCTTCGGATCGGTCGCACCCATCACCTCGCGATTCTTCGCGATCGCGCCCTCGCCCTCGAGCACCTGCACCATGACCGGACCCGACGTCATGAATTTCACCAAGTCCTTGAAGAACGGGCGCTCGCGGTGCACGCCGTAGAAACCTTCGGCCTCCCCTTGCGACAGACGCACCATGCGCGCCGCCACGATGCGCAAGCCCACCTGCTCGAAGCGACGCAATACCTCGCCGATCAGATTACGGCCCACGCCGTCCGGCTTGATGATCGAAAGAGTACGCTCAATGGGCATGATGACCTCGGGCTTGAATAGAATTGCAGGCCGGCCCCGGAGGGGCCGACAAAGACCGCGAAGTGTACTGGAGCGGGCCCCTTCAGGCAATCATGATGACCGCCGAAGTGCCTGTATTACTTGGAAAAACCGCTATCCGGCGATCGCCCGCGGAGGCCTCAAACGTTGAAACTCTCACCGCAGCCGCATTCACCCTTGGCTTTGGGGTTCTGAAACTTGAACGCCTCGTTAAGCCCCTGTTTGACAAAGTCCACCAGGGTTCCGTCGATCAGCGGCAAGCTCGCCGAATCGACCACTACCTTGACGCCGCGCGCCTCGAAAACCGCATCGCCGGGGTGAATTTCATCAGCGTAATTCACGACATACGCGAATCCGGAACAACCGGTTTTCTTGATGCCGACACGCAGGCCGACGCCGGCACCTCGCTTCGCCAGGTGGGATCGCACTCGATCAGCCGCCGATTCCGTCAACAGTACTGCCATACCGCGCTGCCCTCTCCTGTCAGGCGAGAAATCTCTACGCCGACCATACATAACACGCATACGGCCGCCGCGCACGAACCTTACGCGCAATTTTGCCTGTGGCTGATGTGGGGACGCGGCAGCGGTACTCAATGGCCGCCTCCCGCAGTCGTGGCCGCGTTCCAGGCGTCCTCCACGAGCAACAGGCGCCCCAGCTTCTCCACGGGCACGCCAAAGCGCTCGCTCAAGCACTGCACGCTCTGCGGCAATTGGCCGTTGAGCTCCTGCCCAACCGCCTGTTCGGCGAGCCATGCCGCCACTGCGATCACGTGCGGGCAGGCAAACGCCAGGAACCGCACGGCCTCAATCGTTCTGCGGGTGTTCGAGTTGACCCGCACGTCGAATTGCACCCAGGTTCCCTGCGCGCGGCTGCCCGCCGCGCCGCGCAAAATCCCGGACCCGGCCAGCATACCCGCGCAAGCAGCGCTCTCAAAATAGCGGCGCGTCAACTCGTTGTATTTCATGTGCCGCCGATCCTGCGCAGCCGCTCCACGGCAGACGCCACCGCGCTCACCGCGGCATCGACATCGGCCTCGCTGGAAAAGCGGCCGAGACTGAAGCGCAGGCTGCTCTCGGCGAGCCGCTCGTCGCGGCCCAAGGCGCGCAGCACATAGGAGGGCTCCTGATGGACCGAGGTGCACGCCGAACCCGTCGAGACGGCGACATGCGGCCGAATGGCGGCCAGCAGGCTCTCCCCTTCGACACCCTCGAACGACACGTTGAGGAGGTGGGGCACCGCGCGCGCGCCGTCGCCGTTGCGCAGCACGCCGCCCATCGAGACGAGGCCATGCCAGAGGCGGTCTTGCAACAGCGCGATCCGTTCGGTTTCATATTGCGCTGCGGATCTTGCCAGAGAGAACGCCGCGCCCATGCCGACCACCTGGTGCGTCGCCACCGTGCCCGAGCGCAGCGCGCGCTCCTGCCCGCCGCCGTAGAGCAGAGGCTGCAGTTGCACGCCGCGCCGCCGCGACACGACCAGCGCCCCGACACCCTTGGGTCCATACGCCTTATGCGCCGACAGGGACAAGAGATCGATGCCGAGCGCGGCGAAGTTCAGCGCGCACTTGCCGACGCTCTGCGCCGCATCCACGTGCAGGCGCGCGTTGCCGGCTTGCGCACACAGCGCCGCAATGGCGGCGATATCCTGGATGACGCCGATCTCATTGTTGACGTGCATGACGGAGACCAGCACCGTGTCGGGCTTGAGCGCCGCCGCCACCTCATGCGGGTCGAGCACACCGTCCCGAGCCGGCGCCAGATAGGTCACGCGCCAGCCGCGCCGTTCGAGTTCGCGGCACGGATCGAGGACCGCCTTGTGTTCGGTACGCACGGTCACGATATGCCTTCCTAAGTCGCGGTAATAATGGGCGATCCCGAAGATCGCGAGGTTATTGGCTTCGGTCGCGCCCGAGGTCCAAATGACTTCCGCGGGTTCCGCACCCACCGCGGCGGCGACCTCCGCTCTTGCCGCTTCGACCAGTTCGCCCGCCGCCTCGCCATAGTCGTGGCTGGTAGCGCCGGGGTTGCCGAAGACGCCGCCCTGCGTCAGGCATTCGGCCATGCGCACCGCGACCCGCGGATCCACCGGCGTCGTGGCCGCATAGTCCAAGTACACGCACGGCAATGTCATTCGCGCGGGCGGCGCGCGGACTGGCCTCGCCGCCCCTGCACGGCGCTCAAGATGCCGCGCATGATGTTGAGTTCGTTGCGATCGAGCTGCGCGCGGTTGAAGAGCCGCCGCAAGCGTTCCATCAGATGCCCGGTGCGATCGTCGAAATCAATTTCGTTGAGAACTTGGTGCAAGTGCGCGTAGAAATGTTCGACATCGCTCGAGGGCGCCAGCGGCAGCTCCAGCTGCGTATGGGATTGGGGCTGCTCGCGCGCCAGGAAAATCTCATACGCGAGCAGCTGCACGGACATCGCCAGATTCAGCGAACAGTAAAGCGGATTGGCCGGTATCCGCACCAACACATTGCAATACTGCAAATCATCGTTGGCGAGTCCATAGCGCTCCGAACCGAACAAGAGCGCGGCGCGATTTTCCGGCCCGAGGCCGACGATGCGGGCCGCCGCATCGCGCGGAGTGGCGAATTCCCAATAGTACGAACGCGGACGCGAGGTCGTGCCCGCGATGAAGCCGCAATCGCCGATCGCTTCGGCCACCGTTTCGACAATGCGCGCGCCCGAAAGAATGTCGTCCGCGCCGGCGGCCAGCGCAATGGCCTCGGCATGCGGAAAGGAGCGGGGTCTCACCAACGTGAGGTCGTTGAGCGCCATGTTTTTCATGGCCCGCGCGACCGAGCCGATATTGCCCGGGTGGCTCGGGTCAATGAGGACGATGCGAACGAGAGCAGCCATGCTCTGTTATTCTACCGGCATCTTATGCAACCACTGCTCAATATCGGCATGCGTGCCGCGCGCCGCGCCGGTGACTTGATCGTGCGCAGCCTGTCGCGGCTCGATTCGCTGAAGATCGACAGCAAAGGCCGCAACGACTTCGTCACCGACATCGACCGCAAGGCCGAGGCCGATATCCTCGCGACGATTCGGCGCAGCCATCCCGACCACGCATTTCTCGCCGAGGAGAGCGGCCGCAGCGGCGACAGCGAGTACGTCTGGATCATCGATCCCTTGGACGGCACCACGAATTTCCTGCACGGGTTTCCGACCTTTGCCGTTTCGATCGCGGTCGAGCATCGCGGGCGCTTGCAGCACGCCGTCGTTTACGATCCCATGCGGCAGGAGTTCTTCACCGCGTCGCGCGGCGACGGTGCGCAGCTCGAGGGTAAGAAGATTCGCGTCAGCAGCCAGCGCGCGCTGGAAGGCGCGCTGATCAGCACCGGGTTTCCCTACCGCATGGACGCGGCCTACGTCGACGACTATCTGGCCATGCTCAAAGTCATCATGGCCACCGCGTCCGGCGTGCGCAGGCCCGGCGCCGCCTCGCTGGATCTCGCCTATGTGGCGGCCGGCCGGATCGACGGCTTCTGGGAGTTCGGGCTGTCGCCCTGGGACACCGCCGCCGGCACGCTGCTCATTCAAGAAGCAGGCGGCCGGGTCGGCACGCCGGCCGGGGTCGAATACGCTCTCGGACCCAACATCGTTGCCGGCAATCCGAAAGTCTACGAAGATCTGCTCGCGGCCTTGGGGCCGCTCACGCCGGCAGCATTGCGCGGCTAGAGCGCGCGATCCGCGGCGGCCGCGGCTGGGGTCGCGGCGCCGGCGTCCTGCGGCGTGCGGAGCCGGCTGTTTCGATAGCCGTAGAGCAAGTAGATGGCGATTCCTAGCGCGCTCCACAGCACCAGCCGGACCCAGGTGGCATTCGGCAGAAACGCTGCCATACCGGCGCAGAAAAACACGCCCATGGGCGCGGTGAACCAAACCCACTTGACCCTGAAAGGACGCGGTAAGTCCGGCCGCGTGTAGCGCAGCACGAGGACCCCAATACAGACGACCACGAAGGCGATCAGCGTGCCGATCGAAACCAGCTCTCCCAAAATGCCGATCGGCAGCAGGCCGGCGAAAGTCGCCGCGAGCACGCCGGTTATCAGCGTCGCAATATGCGGCGTGCGGAACTTCGGATGCACGGCACCGAAGAACTTCGGCAGCAGGCCGTCATGCGACATGGTGAGCCAGATCCGGGCTTGCGGGATGATCATGGTGATGATCACCGAGGTGAGTCCGAATAGCGCGCCCCAGATGACCCAGCTCGACAGCCAGAACAGTTGCGGATGCGACTCGAGCGCGACCGCCACCGGCGCCGCATCATTGAGCAGTTTGAAGGGCACGAGGCCCGTCATGACGCTCGACATGAGTATGTAGAGCACCGTGCAGATGGCGAGGCTCCCCAGCATGCCGATCGGCATGCCGCGCTGCGGATCCTTGGCCTCTTGAGCCACCGTGGAGACGCCGTCGAAACCGATGTAGGCGAAGAAAATGATACCCGAAGCCTGAATGATGCCGGTCCACCCGAACTCGCCGAAGGTGCCGGTATTTTTTGGTATGTAAGGCACCCAGTTCGCAGGATTGACGTAGAAGGCGCCGAAAGCAATCACGGCGATGACGATGCTGACCTTGATCGCCACGATAATGGTGTTCACCACTGCGGATTCTTTGATGCCCTTGTAGCACAGGGCAGTGGCCGCAATGATAATGACGATCGCCGGCAAGTTCAGGTAGGCGGTGGTGCGATGGACCTGAAAACCCACATCGCCGGCCGCGAACGGCGCCGAGCTCAACCAGGCGGGGATGAAATTGATGCCATAGTGATCGAGCAGCTTCACGAAGTAGCGGCTCCAGCCGACCGCCACCGTGGAGCACGCCATCATATATTCGAGCACCAGATTCCAGCCGACGAACCATGCCACGAATTCGCCCAAGGTCGCGTAGCTGTAGGCGTAGGCGCTGCCGGCGACCGGCACCATGGCGGCAAACTCGGAATAACACAATCCGGCGAACATGCAGCCGATTCCGGCGATGATGAAAGAAAGGACGATGGCGGGACCGGCATGCTGAGCGGCTGCCAAGCCGGTGAGCACGAAGATGCCGGTGCCGATGATGCCGCCAATGCCGAACGCAATCAGGGAGGGGATGCCGAGCGCCCGCTTCAAACCCTCCGCGGAAGCCTCCTTCTTGTATTCGGCAATCGGCTTGGTCGCTAACATCCCTCTGATATTCATTTTATGCCCCAAACTTGCCCAGGTAACGGCACTCTACACTTTACGACCGGCGTCGCAAGCGTATGTTGATGCCCTCCACAGCCGCTGAAAAAGCCATCGCGCAATAGAGATACCCGAGCGGTATTTCCACGTGCGCCGACTCGGCGAGCAGCGAGATCCCCACCAATACGAGAAAAGCCAGGGCCAGGCTTTTGATGGTCGGATATCGATCTATGAAACCGCTGACCACCGAGGAGACCGCCATCATGACCAGCACCGCGACGACGATGGCGGCGATCATCACTTCGGCGCGGTTCGCGAGACCGATCGCGGTGAACACCGAATCGAGCGAAAACACGATATCGAGGATGCTGATTTGCGCAATGATCAGCCAAAAGCCGCGCATCAATCCCGGTTTGCGCTTGATGGTTGGGTCGCGCAGCATCTCGCGCATCTCCACTATGCTGTTCACCACCAGGAACGCGCCGCCCGCGAACAGGATCACATCGCGGACGGAAACTTCGATGCCGAACGCCGCAAACAGCGGCTTGCGCAGCGTGGCGAGCCAAATGACCGACAGCAGCAGCGCGATTCGCGTCAACATCGCAAAGCCCAACCCGACGAAGCGCGCGCTCCTGCGCCTGCCGAGCGGCAGGCGGTCGACCAGAATGACGAGGAAGATGATGTTATCGATGCCGAGGACGATCTCGAGCAAGACCAGCGTCAAAAATGACAGCCAAGCCTGCGGATCGAAGAGCAGTCCCATCGAACCACTCTATGTGATCGTCCGAACTTAAGGCAAACCGTCGATTTCTTCCGGCTTGGTGTGTTTGCGCTCCAGCAAATCGTCCGTCCGCAGCCCCAAATCGAGCGCCAGGGCGGCGGAGATGTAGATCGATGAATACGTGCCGGCGAGGATGCCGATCACCAAGGCCGCGGAGAAACCATGCAGAGTTTCTCCGCCGAAGATCAGCAGTGCCATGACCACCAGCAACGTCACCAGTTTGGTCATCAAGGTTCGCGACAACGTCTGATTGATCGATTCGTCGATCACCTGAGCGATGGGGAGCCTGCGGGCGGTACGGGCGCGCTCGCGCACGCGGTCGAAGACAATGACCGTGTCATTCAGCGAATACCCGATCACCGCCAGGATGGCGGCGATCGCCGTGAGATCGAACGTGATCTGCGACAAGGCGAAAAATCCCACCACGCAGATCGGGTCGTGCAGCACCGCGAAAATCGCGCCGAGCGCAAGCTTCGGTGTGAAGCGGAACAGCACGTACATTAAAATGAGCACCAGCGTCGCCACCAGGGCCCAACCGCCTTTGATGAACAGTTCCTGACCCACCTGCGGTCCGACCACTTCGGTGCGCTGCAGCTTCACGCCCGCGTCGACCGACTTGAAAACTTCGAGAACGCGCGCGCCGATCTGCTCGCCCTTCACGGTGGGATCAGGCGGCAGGCGCACCAAGATGTCGCGCGAACTGCCGAAGGCTTGCACCTGAGCGGCCATGACGCCGGCCCGGCTCAGGGCGCCGCGCAGATTTTCGATATTCGGCGCCTGCGGGAAATTCGTTTCGATGACCACGCCGCCGGTGAAATCGACCCCGAGATTGAGTCCCCGCACCGCGACCAGCGCGAATGATGCGACGATCAGGACCGCAGACAGCCCGTACCACACCTTGCGGGTGTTCATGAACGGGAAGCGCGTTACCTTATGAAAAAATTCCATGCCCCGTGAACCTCGGGTCAATCCGGCTTAAGGTCAGATCGACAGCCGTTCGACCTTGCGTTTACCGCCGTAGATGACTTGAACCAATGCGCGGCTGCCCATCAGCGATGTGAACATCGATGTGCCGATGCCGATCACCAGCACCACGGCAAAGCCGCGCACCGCGCCGGCGCCGAACAGCCACAGCACCATTCCGGCGATCAACGCGGTGATGTTGGAGTCCCAGATGGCGGAGAACGCCCGATCGAAACCCGCCGTGATCGCGGCGCGCGGCGATACGCCGTTGCGCAATTCCTCGCGGATGCGTTCGTAGATGAGGATATTGGCGTCGACCGCCATGCCTACCGTCAATACGACCGCGGCGATCCCCGGCAGCGTCAAGGCGGCCCCCACCAGCGATAAAAATGCCGTGAGCAGCACGACGTTGGCGACCAGCACCACATCCGCGATCAAGCCGAACAGCTTGTAATAGATGAACATGAAGACGAAGGCCGCCAACATGCCGAACACCATGGCATTCCTGCCCTTGTCGATATTGTCCTGGCCCAAGCTCGGGCCGATGGCCCGCTCTTCCACCGGAGTCAGCGGCGCCGCCAAGCCGCCGGCCCGCAATAGCAGAGCGAGTTCGCGGCCCTCGATGGGATTGACGCCGGTGATCTGGAAATTGTTGCTGAACACGCCGCGGATCGTCGCGCGGTTGATGACCTCTTCGGTGGTGCGGTCGACTTCGACGCCCTGGGCGTTCTTCTCACGCGAGCGGTCGATGAATACCACCGCCATCAGATGGCCGATGTTCTCCTCGGTGTTCTTCAGCATCTTCGAGGCGCCGCGGCTATCCAAGCTCACCGACACGGCGGGACCGTCCTGGGTATTCGGCTGGAACGAGGCGTCGGTGAGCTGGTCTCCGGTCACCACCACATCGCGCTTCAGCAGCACCGGCTGCTTCTCGCGCGAGTAATACAGCTTCGACCCCAATGGCACACGGCCGGTCGCCGCGGCCTCGAGCGGATTATTGGTCTCATCGACCATGCGGAATTCCAAGGTCGCCGTCTTGCCGAGAATTTTCTTCACTTCGGCGGAATTTTGCAGGCCGGGCAATTGAATGGCGATGCGATCGACGCCTTCGCGCGCGACCTGCGGCTCGGACACCGCGAGTTCCGGGCTATTCAAGCGGTTGCGCAGGATGATGATGTTTTGCTGAACCGCGGAATCCTGGCGCTCCTTGATCTCCTGCGGCGTCAGCTTGAGCTCCAAGGCGGGCGCGCCGTCGACCGTGATATCGGTCAGGTTCAAACTGCGGTTATCCGCGAGGATCGCCTCCTTGCCCTTGGCAAAGGCGTTCGCGTCGCGAAACAAGACGCGTACCCGGTCCGTCGGATAGTCCACTTGCACGTCTTGGTAGGCCACGCGCGCGTTGCGCAGCGAAGCGCGAAAATCCTGCTCGCGATGATCGAGCTGCTGCTTCACGGCGCCCGCGATATCCACCTGGTATACGAGGTACACGCCGCCGCTCAAGTCCAAGCCGAGCTTCAACGGGCTCAACCCCACGTTGCGCATCCACTCCGGCACGCGCGATGCCTGCGACAACGCGATGGTGTACTGATTGGGCGCCGCCTCCGCGATCAGATCGCGCGCTTTCAACTGATCCTGTTTGCTGATGAACCGCAGCGTCAGGCGGCCCTGATCCAAGAACGCGCCGGTGGGCGTCACGCCCTTGTCCTTGAGGACCTGCTCGACGCTGCTGCGGTCGGCCGGCGTCACGGCGGCGCGATCGCGCGCCAATTGCAGCGCGTTCTCCTCGCCGAATAGATTCGGCAGGGCCAGGAAGATCCCGATCACGAGAACCACCGCGACCAGCGCAATCTTCCAGCGCGGATATGAAATCATGCGCTCTTGACCGTGCCCTTGGGCAACAGCTGCGCGACCTGGAATTTCTGCAGCTTGACGCTCACGCCGCTGGCTATCTCCAAGGTCAGGAACTGATCGCCGACCTCGACGACTTTGCCGAGGATTCCGCCGGTCGTCGCCACCTCGTCTCCGGCGACGATCTTGGAGAGCATTTCGCGCTGTTCCTTGGCGCGCTTGTTCTGCGGCCGGATCAACAGAAAATAGAACACCACCAAGAGCAATACGGGCAGCAACAGAGCGCTCATGATGCCCTGGCCGCCGGCCGCGCCGGCGGCCTGCGCGTGGGCTGAATTGATGAAGAAATCCATAGTGTTGCACCCAATCTTGCGGCGGACGCCGCCACACAAAGCCGGGCAGTATACAGCAGGCGGCGCAAAACTTAACGCGCCGCGGGAGGGGGCCCCTGCAGCGCGTAGAACTCGGCCGCATAGGCCGCGAACCGGCCGGCATCGATCGCGGCGCGAATTTCCGCCATCAACCGCTGATAGAAATAGAGATTGTGGATGGTGTTCAAATGCGCCCCCAAGATCTCGCCGCACTTATCCAAGTGCTTGAGGTAGGCGCGGGAGTAGTTGCGGCAGGTATAGCACTCGCAACCCTCCTCGATGGGACCGGTCTCCTTCTGATGCACCGCGTTACGAATATTGAGCGCCCCCGAACGGGTAAACAGGTGCGCATTGCGCGCGTGCCGGGTGGGCATGACGCAATCGAACATGTCGATGCCGCGGCGCACCGACTCGAGGATATCCTGCGGCCGGCCGACGCCCATCAAGTAGCGCGGCTTATGCGCAGGCATCCGCGGCAGCAGCGCATCGAGCACCCGGTTGCGTTCAGACTCGGTCTCGCCGACGGCAAGGCCGCCGACGGCCAAACCCTCGAAGCCGATTTCCTCGAGCGCGGCGAGCGATGCCGCACGTAGATTGTCGTGGACGCCGCCCTGCACGATGCCGAATAGCGTTCCCGGCGGTTCGCCGGCGTAGTACTCCCGATGGGCCCGCAGTGCCCAGCGCATCGACAATTCCATCGACGCGCGCGCCTCGGCCTCGCTTGCCGGATACGGCGTGCATTCATCGAAACTCATGGCGATATCCGAGGCCAAGACGCGCTGAATGCGCATCGACTCTTCCGGCGACAGAAACACTTGCGCGCCGTCGACCGGAGAGCGGAAACGCGCACCCTCTTCGGTTATTTTGCGCATTTCCTTGAGGCTCCACACCTGAAAACCGCCCGAATCGGTGAGGATGGGCTTCTGCCAGTGCATGAAGCGGTGCAACCCCTGATGTGCCGCGATGACTTCGAGGCCCGGGCGCAAGTACAGGTGAAAAGTGTTGCCGAGTACGATCTCGACGCCGATGCCCTCGAGCTCCTCCGGCGTCATCGCCTTCACCGTGCCGTAGGTGCCCACCGGCATGAACGCCGGGGTCTCGACCAGGCCGCGCGCAAAATGCAGCCGGCCGCGCCGCGCCGCGCCGTCCTGCCGCAGCAACTCGAAACGCATGCCGGAGGGGGGCGCGCTCAACGCGGCCCCAAAGCCGCCGCCGCGGGAGTCAGGAACATCGCATCACCGTAGCTGAAAAATCGATATCGCGCCCGGATCGCATGTGCATAGGCATTGAGCAGCGCCTCGCGTCCGACGAATGCGGCACACAGCATCAGCAGCGTCGATTCGGGCAAGTGAAAGTTAGTGACCATGGCATCCACGGCGCGAAACCGGTAGCCCGGCTTGATGAAAATGCGCGTCGCGCCTCGATACGGAGCCAGACGCCCGGCAGCGGCCGCCGTCTCCAAACTCCGCACCACGGTCGTGCCCACGGCAATCACGCGGCCACCGGCGGCGCGCGCGGCGTCGATGGCGTCGCAAGTGGCCGCGGGCACCTCCAGGTATTCGAGGTGCATCTCGTGCCCCTCGATGTCGTCCACCCGCACCGGCTGGAAGGTGCCTGCGCCGACGTGCAAGGTGACGAACGCGTGCCTCACCTGCCGCTTCTCGAGCGCGGCAAATAGAGCGGCATCGAAGTGCAATCCCGCCGTCGGAGCGGCAACCGCACCCGGCGCCCGCGCGTACACCGTCTGATACCGTTCGCGATCGGCGTCCTCGGGCTCGCGGGCGATGTAGGGAGGCAACGGAACTTCGCCGTGGGCTTCGAAGAAAGCCAGCACGTCTCCCGAGAACTCCAAGCGATAGAGGTCTCCCTCCCGACCCAGCATGCGCGCAGTCCGGCCACCCGGCAGCTGCACCCAGGAATGCATCTTCAGGCTCTTGCTGGAGCGCGCATGCACCAGCGCGGTGGTGGCCGTCAGCACGCGCTCGAGCAGGATTTCGATCCTGCCGCCGCTGTCCTTGGTCCCATGGACGCGCGCGGGCACGACTCTGGTGTCGTTGAACACCAAGAGATCGGCCGCGGTCAGAAGCCCGGGGAAATCGCAAAATTCAAGGTCCTTGAGGTCCCCTCCGGCGCCGTCCAGCGTGAGCAACCGGCTGGCGGAGCGCGGCGTCACGGGCCGCTGGGCGATGAGTTCCTGGGGAAGTTCGAAGTGAAAGTCCGTGCGCTGCATTCGCCCGCAATACTACCAAGTGAGCCAATCGCATATACTGCGCGATCTGGCATGCCCGGATGGCGGAACTGGTAGACGCGCCGGACTCAAAATCCGGTGGTGGTGACACCGTGTGGGTTCGATTCCCTCTCCGGGCACCAGATTTTAATGAATGGACACCCTTTGAATTTCTGCAGTCATTGCGGCTCGCCCGTAACATCCAAAATTCCCGACGGGGATCACCTGCCGCGTTTCGTCTGCGCGAGCTGCGGCATGATTCATTACAAGAACCCGTTGCTGGTATTGGGTTGCGTACCCCAGTGGGAAGGCAAGATCTTGCTGTGCCGGCGCGCCATTGAACCGCGTCTGGGGTATTGGACGGTGCCGGCGGGATTCATGGAAAACGGCGAAACCATGCAGAACGCCGCGGCGCGCGAGTGCTACGAAGAAGCCTTGGCGAGGGTCGAGGTGGGCTCCTTGCTGGCCGTGGTCAACGTGACCCACGCCGGCCAGGTGCACGTGATGTTTCGGGCCCAGTTGATCACGCCGCAGTTCGCCGCGGGCCCCGAGAGCCTGGAGGTCGGCTTGTACGATGAGGCGCAAATCCCGTGGGCTCAATTGGCGTTTCCCAGCGGTGAATTCACGCTGCGCAAGTACTTCGCCGATCGCACCGCCGGGCGCGAGGATCATCATTTCACGGAGCTGACCCGTCCGTTGAAGCCGAAGACCGCGGCTGTGGCAGAATAGCAGCCATTCAACGGGTCATTCACCAGCTCATCAAGAAGGGTAAGTCATGGCGTTCGTGGTCACCGAAAGCTGCATCAAGTGCAAGTACATGGACTGCGTGGAAGTCTGTCCCGTGGATTGCTTCCATGAGGGTCCGAACTTTCTCGTGATCGATCCTGATGAGTGCATCGACTGCACTCTGTGCGAGCCCGAGTGTCCGGTGGAGGCCATCTATTCCGAGGAGGAAATTCCCTCCGGACAGGAGAACTTCCGCCAGCTGAATGCGGATCTCGCCAAGAAATGGCCGGTGATCAGCGAGATGAAGACTCCGCCGGCGGATGCCAAGCAATGGGAAGGCGTCAAGGACAAGCTGAAGCTGCTGGAGCAGTGAGCGGCGGCGGCCTCAGCGATTCGCCAAGCGGAACTGTTTGATCGCCTGGATGAGTTCTTGCGGCGGCATGTAGCCGTTGATGACGTCCCCGCTCTCGGTGACGATCTCCGGCGTGCCGCGCACCCCGATGCTCTGCCCCAGTGCATATTCGCGCGCCACCGGAGTCGCTCCGCAGGTTTTGTTCATATCGAGCGCCCCACCCGCCTTGGCCCGGGTCAGCGCCTCATTGCGGTCGGCCGAGCACCACACGACTTCCGCCTTGCGCCAACTTTCCGTGTTCGGACCGGTGCGCGGATAGAACATGTAGCGCACGCGGATGCCGAGCTTGTTGAGTTCCGCCATTTCGCTGTGCAGCTTGCGGCAGTACTGGCAATCCACGTCGGTGAACACCGTGATGGTATAGAGCGGATTCTTCGGCGAGAAGATCAGCATCTGCGATTCGGGCACGGCATTGATCATCACCAGCCGCGCCCGCGTTCGCAGCACCTCGGTCAGATTCTCGCGGGTCGCCATGTCATACAGGTTGCCGTCGAGAAAGAATTTACCGTCGGCGGTCAAATAACTGACGTCCGCGCCCTGCAGGAATTGATAGATGCCGGGGATGGGCGAGGGCTGCAGATCCTCGATCTTCGATCCGGCGGGCAGGAGCTTCACCAGCGCCGCGCGCGGGTCCACGGGTTGATCGGCCGGTGCGGCGCGCGCGCTCCAGGTGCCTGGACCTAAGACGGTGGCCAGTACGGCGGCAACTACGGCAAGGCCTTTCAACATGGAACGCTCCAAGTACTTAAGCGAATTTGGACTGCGGCGCGGGCCAGGGGTTCAGCCGATTCTAGCATTTGACGGCCGGGCGAACTCACTCGATGCCCGCGGCGCGCAGGCGTCGCTTAGCCGCGGGGATGATGCTGCGAGTGCAGCTCTTTCAAGCGCTCGCGGGCAACATGCGTATAGATCTGCGTGGTCGACAGGTCGCTGTGACCGAGAAGCATTTGCACCACGCGCAAATCGGCGCCGTGGTTCAGGAGATGCGTGGCGAACGCGTGCCGCAAGGTGTGCGGCGAGAGTTCCTTCTCGACGCCGGCCTTTTTCGAGTAACGCTTGATGATGTGCCAGAACGCCTGGCGCGTCATGCGGTCGCCGCGGCGGGTGGGGAACAGATAATCCGTCTGCCGCTCCAGCAAGATCTCGACGCGCGGGCCTTGCATGAATTGCTGCAGCCACTTGACGGCTTCGTCGCCCAAGGGGATCAAGCGCTCGCGGTTGCCTTTGCCCACCACGCGCATCACGCCCTGGTTCACATTGACTTGGTTGTGCTTGAGACTCACGAGTTCCGAGACGCGCAATCCCGTGGCATACAATACTTCGAGCATGGTGCGGTCGCGATGACCCAGAGGGTCGGACACGGTCGGCGCCTCGAGCAAGGAATCGACTTCCGCCTCGGTGAGCGACTTCGGCAACGAGCGGCCGATCTTCGGCATCGCGATTTGCGCCGTCGGGTCCACCGAGATCATGGCCTCGCGCACCATGAATCGAAAGAAGCGTCTGAAACTCGATAGTTGGCGGGCAGTCGAACGGGGACGCGAGCCGCCTTCGACGCGCGCTGCGATGAATCCCAAGAGTTCGATGCGCGTGGCTTTCAAGAGCGCGCTGTCGCGCTCTTCGAGCCAACGCGCCAATGCGGTCAAATCGGCCCGATAAGCGGCGAGCGTGTTGGCCGACAAACCGCGCTCCAACCAGACGGCGTCGAGGAAACGCTGCAGAGCCGGGTCCGTCGCTTCCCGCGCTGAGGCTACTCCCGCCCCTGAGGTGCGTGTATAACCCGTCCGTTTCAAAGCCGTCGCCATATTTTCCCGCGTGTAAGCCGCACGAAATGGTGCTTTACGCTTTATCTATCAGAAGTATGCGAGCGGCGCTTGCAGGTCGGCGTGACCAGTCTCACAGTAACTATAAGTATTAACATAAGGGAGAACCAGATCACAAAAGCCCCGGCCGTCGCCTTATTTCAACGCCTGTACGGAGTCTATTGCCTGGTGCTGTTCTTGGGGCTCGGGATGGCTGCGCTCACGGTCAGTTTGTTTCTGCCGAACCTGCGCGCCCGCCGCCAGGCGGCCGGCGCGTTCTCCCGTGCTTTTTTACAGGCGGCAGGCATACCGCTCCGCGTCCAGGGGATGGAACAGTTGCCTCGCGTGCCTTGCGTGGTGGTCGCCAACCATGCCAGCTACATCGACGGACTCGTGGCCGCGGCGGCGCTGCCGCCCGACTTTGCCTTCGTCATCAAGCGCGAGATGGTCCGGGTACCGCTCGCCAGCCTGTTGTTGCGGCGTCTCGGCTCGGCCTTCGTCGATCGTTTCGATCGCCACAAAGGCGCTGCGGACGCGCGGCGCGTCTGGAAGCTGGCGGCCACCGGTCAATCCCTGGTGTTCTTCCCGGAGGGCACTTTCGATTCGACGCGCCAGATCGGGAGATTCCTCGGCGGCGCATTCGCGACCGCCGAGCGCTCGCAAATGCAGGTCGTCGCGGTGGCCATCCATGGCACCCGCGACGTTCTGCCCAACGGCAGCCTGCGGATTCGCCGCAGGCCCATCCGTTTCGAGATTCTGGGGGTGCTTGAGTCGCAGGGCGCCCGGCAGCGCAGCCGCGAGCTGATCGCGCAGGCGGTTGGAGAGCCGCTAGCCCCCTAGGCTTCGCCCTAACCCCTGCCCGCTGGGTTTCGCCTACCCCTCTAGATTGCGCCGGGCCCCTAGATTTCGCCGCGACTTGGGCTACCCGGTATACTCGGCGGTTACACTCCATCCTTCAGGAATGCACCCTATGAGTTCGGATCCCGTCGTCATCCTGGCCGCGCGCCGCACGCCCGTCGGAGCCTTCCAAGGCGTCTTCTCCGGAGTCACCGCGCCGCAACTAGGCTCGGTGGCCATCAAGGCGGCCCTTGCGGATTCGGGCCTTGCCGCCGCGGAGGTTGATGAAGTGATCATGGGCTGTGTGCTGTCGGCCGGCCTTGGCCAAGCCCCTGCCCGCCAGGCCGCCTTGGGCGCCGGGCTCGCGGCGAGCACCCCCGCCACCACGGTCAACAAGATGTGCGGTTCCGCCATGCGCGCCGTGATGCTGGCGAGCGATCAAATTCTGGCCGGCTCCGCCCGGGTGATCGTCGCCGGCGGCCTCGAGTCGATGACCAACGCGCCCTACCTCCTGCCCAAGGCGCGCGCCGGTTATCGCATGGGAAACCAGGAAGTGCTGGACCACATGTTTTTCGACGGCCTGCAAAGCCCCTGGGATGGACAGCTCATGGGCTGCTTTGCCGAGGCAACATCGGCCAAGTACGATTTCACCCGCAAAGCGCAGGATGACTTTGCCTCTGAATCGGCACGCCGCGCGCAAGCCGCGGTGGCGAGCGGCGCGTTTGTGGAGGAGGTCGCCCCGGTAACCGCCAAGACTCGCAAAGGCGAGACGCTCATCGACAAGGATGAGACGCCCTCCACGCTCGATGTGTCGAAGATCCCGTCGCTCAAGGCGGCCTTCAAGAAGGATGGGACGGTGACCGCCGCCAGTTCCGCCAGTATTTCCGACGGTGCGGCGGCGGTCGTATTGGCGCGCGAATCCTGGTGCAAGACCCGCGGCGTGAAGCCGCTGGCGCGCATCGCGGGCTATTCGAGCTTCGCCCGGGAACCGGAGTGGTTCACGCTCGCTCCGGTCGGCGCAATTCAGAAATTGCTGACCCAGCTGGAATGGCGCGCCGCGGACGTCGATCTGTATGAGGTGAACGAAGCGTTTGCGGTGGTCGCGATGGCGGCTATCAAGGACTTGGGCTTGGATCACGCGAAAGTGAACGTCAACGGCGGCGCCTGCGCGCTCGGCCATCCGATCGGGGCAACCGGTGCGCGCATTCTGACCACCCTGATCTATGCGCTGAAAAGCCGCGGCAAGAAACGCGGCATCGCGAGCCTCTGCATCGGTGGCGGCGAAGCGACGGCGATCGCCGTCGAAATTATCTAAAAAAACGCACGCCGGGGGGGTCGATGACCGAAAGTCAACGTGATGTCATGGAGTACGAGGTTGCGATCGTCGGTGCCGGTCCGGCGGGGCTCGCCTGTGCGATCCGGCTCAAACAATTGAAACCCGACTTGAGCGTCTGCGTACTGGAAAAGGCCGCGAGCTTGGGCGCGCATTCCCTGTCCGGAGCGGTGTTGGAACCTGGGCCCCTCGAGCAGCTGCTGCCGCAATGGCGTGATCATGCGCCCGCCATCTGCGTGCCTGCCACGCGCGATGAGTTTCTGTTCATGACGCGCCGCAAGCGCTACCGGCTGCCGATCACGCCGCCGCAAATGGCGAATCACGGCAACTTCATCATCTCGCTCGGGCAATTGATTCCGATCCTGGGGGCAGAGGCCGAGAAGCTGGGCGTCGACGTGTTCGCCGGCTTTGCCGCGAGCGACGCCCTGTTCGACGATTCCGGCGCGGTGAAAGGCGTGCGCATCGGCGACATGGGTCTGGAAAAAAATGGCGCACCGGGACCTAATTTTGCGCTGGGACCGGAGATTCACGCCAAGCTCACGGTGTTTTGCGAGGGCTGCCGGGGCAGCACCTCCAAGCAGCTGATCAAACGTTTCAAGCTCGATGCCGGCAAATCGCCGCAGACCTACGGTTTGGGCTTCAAAGAGCTCTGGCAACTGCCGCCTGGACGCGTGCAGCCCGGCTTGATTCAACACACGTTGGGCTGGCCGCTCGACAACCGCACTTACGGCGGCAGTTTTCTCTACCACCTCGACAACGATCGCGTGTACGTGGGCTTCGTGGTGGGCTTAGACTACGAGGATCCGCGCTTCAAGCCCTTCGAAGCGTTCCAGCAGTACAAGAATCACCCGGCAGTCAAGGCGCTTCTGCAAGGCGGCGAGATCATCGCGGGGGGCGCGCGCACCGTGATCGAAGGCGGTTACCAATCCATGCCGACGCTGGAAATGCCCGGTGCGATGTTGGCGGGCGATGCCGCCGGCACGCTCAACACGCCGAAAATCAAAGGCATTCACCAAGCGATTCGCTGCGGCATGACCGCAGCGGAGCACTATGCCGAGAAAGGCACGAGCCTGGGGTTCGACCAGCGCTGGCGCGAATCGGCCGGCGGCCGCGAATTGCACAAGGTCCGCAACATCCGCCCCGGCTTCAATCGCGGCCTGTGGTTCGGCCTCGCCAATGCTGCGCTCGAAACCATCACCGCCGGCAAATTGCCTTGGACGCTCGCCAATCACGCCGACGACAAGGCGCTGAAGCGCTTGGACGAGTACACCTCGCCCGATCGCGGCTGGGGTGACCGGGATCTGCCGCCGCGCGATCGGTTGGCGTTCGTGTTCTTTGCCTCGACCACGCACGATGAGAACCAACCGGTGCATCTGCACGTCGCCGATACCACGCTTTGCGCCACCCGCTGCGTCGCGGAATTCGGCAATCCCTGCACCAACTTCTGCCCCGCCAACGTCTATGAAATGATCGCGGACGGCAGCGGCGGCAAGAAACTGCAAATCAATTCCTCGAACTGCGTGCACTGCAAGGCTTGCGACATCAAGGATCCGTATACGGATCAGATCACCTGGGTCACGCCCGAGGGCGGCTCCGGTCCCAACTACCAAAGTCTGTAGCCTTAGGAGCGCGCCAACCCGTGTCGCAGCGTTCGTGAGCAGCGAACCGAAGACGGTGAGCGCGCGCCTCAAGAAAGAGGTGGCCGCGCACCGGCTGGAATTCGATGCGGCCCAGCAAGACGCGGCCGCCCGCTTGGATGCGCTCAGCGAGAATCTCAACCGCCGGCCGACCTCCTTTCTGCAATTCCTGCGCGCCAGGCTGCCGTGGCTGCCGGCGGGCGCGGCACCGCCCGTCGAACGCGGCCTGTACCTATGGGGCGGCGTGGGGCGCGGCAAGACATTGCTCATGGATTGGTTCTTCGCTTCGCTGAAATCTGCGCGCGCGGACCGCTGCCACTTTTATCGCTTCATGCGCCGCGTGCACGCGGAGCTCGGCGGCATCAAAGGCCGCACGCAGCCGCTCGACTTGGTCGCTCAATCGATCGCGCGGCGCGCCCAAGTGCTGTGTCTCGATGAATTCTTCGTCGCGGACATCGCCGACGCGATGCTTCTCGCCGGACTCTTCGAGGGCTTGTTTCGCCGCGGCGTGACCCTGGTCGCGACCTCCAATCTCGCGCCTGAAGATCTATACCGGGACGGACTGCAGCGGCAACGGTTTCTGCCCGCCATCGAGCTCATACAATCTCATGTCGACGTCTTGCATCTGGACGGCGGCATCGATTACCGGCTGCGCCGCCTCGAACAAGCGCCGACCTATTTGGATGCCAAGCTGCCGGGTACGCCGGCGGCGCTCGCACAGCGCTTCGCGGCTCTCGCCGGCGGCGCCGCGACGGGGCGCACCACCCTGTCGATCGAAGGCCGCCCCTTGCGCGCCGTGCGCACCGCGCCGGGGATGGCCTGGTTCGAATTCAGCGAACTTTGCGAAGGTCCGCGCAGCCAAAACGACTACATCGAGCTTGCGCGGCTCTACGGCACCATTTTCATCGCCAACATCCCGGAATTCTCGCCCGAGCACGAGGACGCGGCGCGCCGCTTCATCATGCTGATCGACGAACTCTACGATCGCGGCGTCAAGACCGTCGTTTCGGCGGCGGCTGCGCCCGCCGCCCTTTACCACGGTGAGCGATTGCAGGTTGAATTCCAGCGTGCCGCGAGCCGGCTCGTCGAAATGCAAACCCAGCAATATCTTGCGGGTGCGCATCGTGCCTGAAGCGCCGCGGAGCAAGCCCTGGCATAATTCACCAATGCCGGTCGCCGAATTCAAAATAGAATATAAGCAGATTCTCGATCCGAAGGGCAACATCGTCGCGCCGCTGCCGAAATTCGCGGCGGACGTGGGCGACGTCGTGCGCATGTATCAAGCCATGACGCGCGTGCGGGTGTTCGATGCCAAAGCCGTCAACCTGCAGCGCACCGGACAGCTCGGTACCTATCCCTCGTCGCTCGGCCATGAAGCCGCTCACGTGGGCGTCGGCGCCGCCATGCGGCCCGAAGATGTGCTGGCTCCCGTGTACCGCGAGTTCGGCACGCAATTGTGGCGCGGCGTGACCATGACGGAGATTCTGCTGTACTGGGGCGGCGATGAACGCGGCAATGATTTTGCCGTCCCGAGGCAGGACTTCGCCTGGTGCGTGCCGATCGCCACCCAAACCTTGCATGCCGCGGGCGCAGCGATGGCGTTCAAGCTGCGCAAGGAGCCGCGCTGCGCACTCGCCTACATCGGCGACGGCGGCACCTCCGAAGGAGCCTTCTACGAAGCGCTCAATCTGGCCGGCGCGCGCGCGCTGCCCGTGGTGTTCGTCATCGTGAACAATGGCTGGGCGATTTCGGTTCCCGTGGCCGCGCAAACCGCGGCGCGTACCCTGGCACAAAAGGCTGTCGCGGCAGGAATTCCCGGAGTGCAGGTAGACGGCAACGATGTGTTCGCCGTGCGCGAGGTGGTCGGCGAGGCGCTGGCGACGGCGCGCCGCGGCGGCGGTCCGTGCCTGATCGAAGCCCTCACCTATCGCTTGAGCGATCACACCACCTCCGACGATGCCAGCCGCTACCGCGACAGCCGGGAAGTCGCCGAGGCCTGGGCTCTCGAGCCCTTGATCCGCGTGCGCGAGTATCTGCGCAAAGCCGGCGCCTGGACGGAGCTTTGGGAGCAGGCGCTCCTGCAGGACTCGGCGCGCGAAGTCGATGCGGCAGTGGCCGAGTATTTGAACACCGCCAAACCGTCGACGGACGCCATGTTCGACTTCCTGTTCGCAGAACTGCCGCTGCATTTGCGCGAACAGCGGGCCACGGCGCGCAAGTACGGCGCGAAGCCTAGCGGTCATTGAATTGGCAAGAATCACCATGGTCGAGGCCATCGCGATGGCGCATGGCTGGGAAATGCAACATGACGACAGTGTCATTGTGATCGGTCAGGATGTCGGCGCGAACGGCGGGGTGTTTCGAGCGACCGCCGGACTGCAGGCGCGCTTCGGCAAGGACCGCGTGCAGGATACTCCGTTGGCCGAAGCGACCATCGCCGGCATGTCGGTGGGCCTCGCGACGCACGGCGTCAAACCGGTGGCGGAGATTCAGTTCATGGGATTCCTGTATCCGGCGCTGGATCAGATCGTGAATCACATGTCGCGCATGCGCTACCGCACGCGCGGGCGTCTGACCTGCCCGGTGGTCATCCGCACGCCGCACGGCGGCGGAATCCACGCACCCGAACACCACTCGGAAAGCACGGAAACCATGCTGTGCCACATCCCCGGGATTCGCGTCGTGTGCCCCTCCTCGCCGGCGCGCGCCTACGGCCTGTTGCTGGCCGCGATCCGCGATCCCGATCCCGTGATCTTTTTGGAACCGGTGCGTCTGTACCGGGCGATGCGCCAGGAGGTGAACGATGACGGGCAGGCGCTGCCGCTCGATCATTGCTTCATTTTGCGCGAGGGAAGCGATGTCACCATCGTCACGTGGGGCGCAATGATCATTGAAACGCTGCGCGCGGTCGACGAGCTCGAAAGCCTGGGCGTGAGTGCCGAAGTCATCGATGCCGCAACCTTGAGCCCGATCGACGGCGAAAGCATCTTGTCCTCGGTGGCCAAGACGGGCCGGCTGGTGATCGTGCACGAAGCGGCCCGTAACGTCGGCGTAGGAGCAGAGATCGCTGCGCTCGTGGCCGAGCATGGCCTCTATGATTTACATGCACCCATTCAGCGCGTCGCCGGCTTCGACACCGTCATGCCGCTGTTCAGGCTCGAACACGACTATATTCCGAGCACGCAGCGCATCGTGGACGCGGTGCGGCTCACGTTGGCTGATTAGAGACGTCAGAATGAGCACATTCAAGCTACCGGATTTGGGCGAGGGCTTGGCCGAGGCCGAAATACTGGAGTGGCACGTCAAGCCGGGAGATCATGTCCTCGTGGATCAGCCGATGGTCTCGGTGGAGACGGCGAAGGCGGTGGTCGAGGTGCCGGTGCCGTTCAGCGGCACCGTCACCGCGCTGCACGGCGCCGTCGGCGACGTCGTGGCGACCGGCGCGCCGCTCATCGACTTCGATTCCGGAACCGTGGTCGGCAGCATGCCGGCCATGCGCGAGGAAGAACTCATCGAAACGGCGACCATCGGGCGGGCGCGCGGCAACGGCAACGGCCACGACCGCAATCGCGCGGTGCCGGTGGCACGCGCGCTCGCGCGGCGCTTTGGGTTCGATCTCACGAGCATCGCGGGCAGCGGAGCCGGAGGTCTCATCAAGCTGGACGATGTGCTCCTGCACGCGCAAGCGGCCGCCCCGCCGGGAGTTGCGCGGCCTCCCGTCAGCCAGCCCGCTCCGGCACCTCCCGCCGGCACCACCGTGGAGCCGCTGCGCGGTGCGCGCCGCGCCATGGCGCACAGCATGTCGCTGTCGCGGGACCAAATCCCCTTGAGCACCGTGTGCGACGACGCCGATATTCATGCGTGGTCGAAGCGCGGCGACTACATGCTGCGGCTGATGCGCGCGATGATCAGCGCCTGGCGCGCCGAACCCGCCTTGAACGCCTGGTACGATGCGGCCGGCAATTCGCGCATTCTGTTCAAGCACATCGACCTCGCGATCGCCGTCGATACGCCCGGTGGGCTGATCGTGCCCGTGTTGCGCAACATCCAAGACATGACGGCCGACGAACTCAAGGCTGCGGTCGCCGCGCAGAAGACCGCGGCTCACCAGCGCAGCACCACGCCGGAGGATCTGCGCGACTTCACGCTGATGCTGTCGAACTTCGGCACGCTCGCCGGCCGCTACGGCATACCCCTCGTGGTGCCCCCGGCGGTCGCAATTCTCGGCGCCGGCAAAGTGCGTCAAGATGCCGTGGTCGTCGGCGACTCGGTCGTCGCGCACCGCCGCATGCCTCTGTCGCTGAGCTTCGATCACCGCTGCATTACCGGCGGTGAAGCCTGCCGATTCTTGGCCGCCGTCATCGGCGATCTCGAAAATCCGGATTGAGCTCGAGGATAGGACCCATGCATCAAGCAAGGACCGAACAGTACCGAAAGATCGTCTCCGCCATCGTGGCGGCGGCTGCCGGCTTGCCGAAAGCCATGCGCGGCACGGATCCGAAGCGCTTCCTGCAGCTGTACTACGCCAACGTCGACGATGAGGATATCGCGGCCCGCGATCCCGCCGCGCTTGCGGCGGCGGCCCTGTCGCATTTGATGTTCGCGCGCCGGCGCCGCGGCCGTGCTCTGGTGCGCGTGTTCAATCCCACGCTGCGCGAATACGGCTATAGCTCGCCGCACACCGTCATCGAAATGGTGAACGACGATATGCCGTTCCTGGTCGATTCGATCGGCCTCGCGCTGACGCGGCGCGCACTGACGCTGCACTTCCTGGCGCATCCGATTTTCGCGGTCGCGCGCGACAGCGCCGGCGTCTTGCGCAGCGTCGGGGAGCGCGGCGGCGACGGCGACCAGCGCCGGCGGCTCGAGTCCTTCCAGCACATCGAGGTGGACCGCACGGTCGATCCCGCGATTCTTCACTCATTGTGCGCGGAAATCGAGCGCAGCATGCGCGACGTGCGGGTTGCCTGCGCGGACTGGACCAAAATGTGCAGCGCCGCGCGCAGCACGGCGGATGAATTGAGCTCCCTGAGCACGCGCTTCGACCCGCGCGACGTGAGTGAGACTCAGGCGCTGCTCGCCTGGATGGAAGACCGGCATTTTACGTTTCTCGGCTACCGCGAGTATCGCCTGCGCACCCGCAAGGCTCACGACGCCTTGGAGCCGCTGGACGAGAGCGGCCTCGGGTTGCTGCGTCGTGGCCACAAGCGTCCGCAGAGCACCAGCCGCACGCTGCCCGCCGACATTCGCCGCCAAAGCCGCTTGCGGGACTTGGCGCTGGTCACCAAGGCCAACCTGCAATCCACGGTGCATCGCGCGGGCTACCTCGACTATGTCGGCATCAAGCATTTCGGTCCCAAGGGAGGACTGATCGGCGAGCGGCGCTTTCTGGGACTGTGGACTTCGTCCGCCTACAACACCAACCCGCGCGAGATACCCTTGGTGCGCCACAAGGTCGCGCAAGTGATACTGCATTTCGGCCTCGCGCCCGACAGCCATGATGGCAAGGCGCTGCAGCACATTCTGGAATCCTTTCCGCGCGACGAACTGTTTCAGGCGAGCGTGCCTGAACTCAATCGCATCGTCACCGGGATCTTGGGACTGCAGGAGCGGCCGCGCGTGCGCTTGATGCTGCGCCGCGACCCGTTTCGCCGGTTCTACTCCAGTCTGGTTTTCGTGCCGCGGGAGAAGTACAACACGCAAGTGCGCCAGCGCATCGAACGCGTCATCGGCGAGGCCCTCTCCTCGTTCAGCCTGGAGTCCCAGGTGCAGATCGCCGAATCGAATCTTGCCCGGATCCACATCGTGGCCCGCACTCTGCCGACCGACTCGGCGCGCATCGATGCCGATGCCTTGGAACGGCGCGTCGCGATTGCCGTGCGCTCCTGGTCGGATGACTTCAAGACCGCGCTGTTGGCGCGTTTCGATGAAGCCTACGCCCTCAAGCTCTACGAGACCTACGCGCAGGCTTTTCCCGCCGCCTATACCGAGGATTTTCTGGGCGATGCCGCCGCGCTCGATGTGACCTTCCTCGAGGCGGCCGAAAAGGACCCGCAGCGGCTGCATCTCGATATCTATCGGCCGGATCCGCGCCGCAAGGAAAAGTTCTTTCTGAAAATTTTCCGCGGCAGGGACGCCATACCGATCTCGGATCTGTTGCCCATGCTCGAAAACATGGGGCTCAAGGTGATCGCGGAACGGCCGTATGGCCTGGAGTTTCCGGGCGGACGCCGTGCCTGGATTCAGGATCTGGAACTTCTCATCCAGGGTTCGGCGGTGGCCACCTTCGACGTGCTCGAGCGTGAAATAAAAAGCGCGTTCACGGCGGTGTGGACCGGCCGGATGGACAACGATCTTTTCAATCAACTGACCCTCACCGCCGGCGTGCCGTGGCGTCTCGTGACGGTGCTGCGCGCCTACTGCCGCTATCTGCTGCAAACGGGTCTGCCCTTCAGCCAGGGATATATCGCACAGGTGCTGGTGAACAATGCGAGCATCGCCCGCCATCTCGCTGATCTCTTCGTTGCGCGCTTCGATCCGGATCTTGCCGACGCCGCGCGGCGCCGCGCGCTCGCCCGTCTCGACCAGCAAATCGTCTCGAGGCTCGAAGAGGTCACGCGCTCCGACGAGGATCGGATTCTGCGCGCCCTGTGGAACGCGATTTCCGTCTCGGTGCGCACCAACGCCTACCAGACCGCGGCGAGCGGAGAATTCAAGGACTATTTATCGTTCAAGATCGAAAGCCAGAAGATGCGCGAGCTGCCGTTGCCGAAACCGATGTTCGAGGTTTTCGTGTTTTCGACGCGCATGGAAGGCGTACATCTGCGCATGGGATTCGTGGCGCGCGGCGGCATCCGCTGGTCGGATCGGCGCGAGGACTTCCGCACCGAGGTGCTCGGCCTGATGAAGGCCCAGCAAGTCAAGAACACCGTGATCGTGCCGGTCGGCGCCAAGGGCGGATTTGTCGTCAGGCGCACGATGACGGGCGACCGCGATGCGCAGCTCGCCGAGGTGATCGCCTGCTATCAAACGTTGATCCGCGGCCTCTTGGATCTCACGGACAACATCGTCGACGACAAGATCGTGCCTCCGCCGCGCGTCGTGCGCCATGACGGCGATGACGCTTATCTCGTCGTCGCTGCGGACAAGGGCACGGCGACGTTCTCCGACATTGCCAACGCGATCTCCGAGGAATACGGCTTTTGGATGGGAGACGGCTTCGCCTCCGGCGGCTCGGCCGGCTACGACCACAAGAAAATGGCCATTACGGCGCGCGGCGCTTGGGAATGCGTGAAGCGCCATTTCCGCGAAATCGGCACGGACATCCAGAACCAGAATTTCTCGGTGGCGGGCATCGGCGACATGGCCGGCGACGTATTCGGCAACGGCATGCTGCAATCGGCGCATATCCGCCTGATCGCGGCTTTCAATCACCAGCACATTTTCTTGGATCCGGACCCCGATGCGGCGCGCTCGTTCAAGGAGCGGGAACGGCTGTTTCGCTTGCCGCGTTCCTCTTGGGAGGACTACGCCAAGGGCGCGATCTCGAAAGGCGGCGGCGTCTTTTCGCGCAGCGCCAAGGCTTTGACCTTGCCGCGCGAAGCCCAGACCCTGCTCGAGTTGCCGGCGCAAGTCACCCCCAACGAGATCATCAAGGCAATACTCAAGTCGCATGTCGATCTTCTGTGGAACGGCGGCATCGGCACCTACGTCAAGGCGAGCACCGAAAGCCACAGCGACGTCGGCGACCGCAGCAACGATGCGGTTCGCATCGACGCCACCGAGCTCAACTGCAAGGTCATCGGCGAGGGCGGGAACCTCGGCTTCACGCAGCTCGGCCGCATCGAGTTCGCGCGGCGCGGCGGCCGGCTCAACACCGATTTCATCGACAATTCCGCCGGCGTCAATTGTTCGGACGTCGAAGTAAACTTAAAAATCCTGCTGAACGGCGCGGTGCGCGCCCGGGAAATCACGCGCGCCGGACGCGATCGCCTGCTCGTGCAAATGACCGATGAAGTGGCCGCGCTCGTATTGCGCAACAATTACCTGCAAGGCCAGGCGATCAGCACCAGCGAGGTCCAGGCGAAGGAGCGGCTGAGCGAAAGCGCCTATGTGATCCGTGTGCTGGAGCGTTCCGGCGATCTGAATCGCTCATTGGAATTCCTGCCGTCCGAGGAAGAGATCGCGGAGCGCCGCAAGGCGGGTGAAGGGCTGACGCGCCCGGAATTGGCCATTACCTTGAGCTACGGTAAAATCTGGCTGTACAAGGCGCTGATCAATTCCAACGTCCCCGAAGATCCGTACTTGTCCGCCGAATTGATCCGTTACTTCCCCGCACCGGTGCGGGAGCGCTTCGCCGCGCGCTTGAAGCGCCACCGGCTACGCCGCGAGATCATCGCCACGGCCATCACCAACAGCTTGATCAATCGCATGGGACCCGTGTTCCCGGTGCGCGCGCAGGACGATACCGGCCGGGATCCGGCGGCCATCGCACGCGCGTACACCATTGCGCGCGAAGTGTTCGCGGTGCGCGACATCTGGGCGCAGATCGAAGGCCTCGACAATCGCATCCCGGCCGCCGTCCAGTACACGGCGATGTCTCAGACCACCCGATTGCTCCGGCACATGAGCTATTGGCTGCTGGAGAATCAGCGCGAGAACCTCGACATCGAACGCGCGGTGCGCCGTTACGGCGCGCTGGTGCAGGAGCTGTGGGGCGAACTCAACTCCGTGATGAGCGCGAGCGCCTGTGCGCGCCTCGGCGTTCTGCGCTCGGCGCTGATCGAACAGCACGTGCCCGAACAGCTCGCCACGCGCATTGCATCGGTGGAGACGCTGCACTGCGCGCTCGACCTGGCCGAGGTCGCCATGCAAACCCATGTGAAGATCGGCTACGCGGCCAAGGCTTATTTCGACTTGGGCGAACGCCTGGGCCTCACCTGGATCAAGGAACAGATCGAGAGCCTGCCCGTCGAGGGGCACTGGCAGGCGGTGGCACGCGGCACGGTACGGGACAATCTGTATGCGTTGCAGCGCAGGATCACGGGCGCGGCGCTCAAATGCAGAGGCCGGGAAGCTTCGGCGCGGGTCGATCACTGGAGCGCGCGGCATTCGGTGGCGGTGGATTCACTGAAGCGAATCGTCGTCGATTTGCGCACCGGCACGGCGCCGGACTTCGCGACGCTTTCCGTCGCACTGCAGGCTGTGCGGCGGCTGGCTCAGGATTGAACGCATCCATGACGACGCAGAGCGATGCGCCCTTCGGCAGAGAGTACCTGCAAGGCCGCATCGACCGCGAATTCCCGCTCGCCAGGCACATCGGAATCGTGGTCGAGTCGGCGGAGGACCGCGGCATCGTTCTCCTGGCGCCGCTCGCGCCGAATGCCAATTTCAAGGGAACCGCCTTTGGCGGCAGCCTGTTTTCCATTGCCGTGCTCACCGGTTGGGCCTGGATCACGCGCTACCTCGCGGCGCATCAGTTGAGCGCCGAGGCCGTCATCCAAGAGTCTTCGATCCGCTATCGCCTGCCGGTGCAAGGCGATTTCCGCTCGAGCCTCGCGGCGCCATCGGCCGAACACGTCGATAAATTTCGCAAAATGCTGCGCCGTGCGGGCCGGGGACGCATTCGCCTGCGGGTCGACATACACTATCAGCTGGCCGTGGCTGCGCAATTTGACGGCATGTTCGCCGCAGCCATCCGCTAGAAAGGAGAACCGCATCGTGCCTGGAAAGCTGATCCTGGTCCGTCACGGCCAAAGCACTTGGAACGTCGACAATCTGTTCACCGGCTGGCATGACGTCGATTTGAGCGATCTCGGGCGCCAGGAAGCGGCGCTCGCCGGCCGCGAACTGCAAAACGAGAAGATCGAGCCGCAGATTGCGTTCACGTCGGTACTGAAGCGGGCAATTCGCACTCTATGGCTGATACTCGACACCACCGACCGCATGTGGATACCGGTCGAGCGCAGCTGGCGTCTGAATGAGCGCCACTATGGCGCCCTGCAAGGGCTCAACAAAGCCCAGACGGTTCTGCAGCATGGTGAGGCGCAGGTCAAAATCTGGCGCCGCAGCTACGACGTCCCGCCGCCGCCGTTGGCACTCGACGACCCGCGCCATCCGCGGTTCGATCCCCGCTATGCCGACCTCGATCCCAAACTGCTGCCGGCGTCGGAATCGCTCAAGGATACGCTGGCGCGCGTGCTGCCTTTCTGGGAAACCCGCGTAGTCCCGGAACTCCGATCCAACAAGAACGTGCTGGTGGTGGCGCACGGCAATTCCCTGCGCGCTTTGGTGAAGATGCTGGATCTTATGTCCGAGAGCGAAATCGTCGAGTTCAACATTCCCACCGGTATTCCGATGCTTTACGAATTGGACGAGCAGATACAGCCCACGAGCCGGCGATTTCTCGGAGATCCCGCCGCCATCGCCGCCGCTCAGGAAGCGGTGCGCCGGCAAACCGAAAAAAAATAGTCTCGTTAGGCGCTACGCGCCGAATCTACGGCGTCGAGGCGACGCCGTCCGATAGGCCTCAGCGCCCAATAACACTAACTAAGTATCGGGGGCGATGGCGAGCTTGATGCCGTTCAGCGCTTCGGTGAATTCGACCTGGCAAGACAGGCGGGAAGTGGCTGGGCGAAAGTCCGACAATTCCTTGAGCAGTTCCAGCTCATCGCTCTGCGGCTTCGGCAAGCGGCTGGTCCAGCTCTCATCGACATAAATGTGGCAGGTCGCGCACGAACACAGACCTCCGCAAATCGCAGCGACGCCGTAATCAAGCTCGCGCAGAATCTCCATGACTTTGAGACCGGGCTTCGCCTCGATCTCGTGCTCCTTACCGTCACGGTCCACCACGATCATCCGCGCCATTGAACTCTCCGTTCCTGTTGAAAACTGGTTAGCCAGCCCCGAGCCCCGTAGTGTGCCGGAACTTACCCGCCTCGACCACCCGACTCGTGGTCGAGGCGCGCCGCCAACTGCAGAGCGCGCGCACCGATACCGGCCGCTGCGGCGCCCTTCCTAAGCCTCAAGTACAGATCGCTCCACAACAAGCACACGTAGTCATACAGCCAAACCAGCGTCTGCAGGCGCGCCTCGTCGTCCGCGGCCGGCGGCCGCCCGAGATAGCGTTGCAGCAGTAAACGCCGTGCATCCGCGCCGAGATCGTTGTTGCAGGTCCATCCCGCCAGGTCCCAAAACGGTTCTGAAACGTGGCTATACTCCCAATCCAGCAGCACCAGACCCTGAGGGGCTGCGATGAGGTTCTGCGGATGCAGGTCGCTGTGGCAGAGCACGGCCGCAGGGGCCGGCGCCAGAGCAAGCGCCGCGAGGCGCGCCTCGACCGCGGAACCCTGTTCGGGCCGATGTTTCGCCTCCACGCCCGCCCCCTTGAGCGCCTCATGGTAGTGCGCTACCCACGCCGCAGGGCTCATGATGCGCGCGGCCGGCGGCACCGGCAGAGCGTGAATACGCCGCATCAGCAGCGCCACCGCTGCGATGTTTTCCGGCCGCCGCGCTTGCTCGGCCGTCCACGCCGCGCCGTCCACCCAGCGCGCCACCAGGATGCCTCGGCGCGGATCGCAGCATTCGATGCGGGGCGAGATGTCCGCCGCCATGGCCCGCTCCAGCACTCGGCATTCCCATCCGCGGTCGAGGCCAAGTTCCGGCGCATCCGGCAGCGGCAAACGCAATGCGTAGCGGCGGCCGCCGCGCTCCACCCGGTAGCTCTGGTTGACGAGCCCTCGTTCAAGACGGGTCATGACGACCGCGCCCTCGCCGGGCACATGGGAGAGCGCAAGCCGCTCGAGTTCGCTATGCAGCATGTTGCGCGGGGATGAGGCTGCGGCGCCATTGCCGCATGCCGATGACGATCAGCAAAAGATACAGCGCGAACAACAGCACCGTGGGATACAGATGTCTCGAGAAATACAGGCACAGGCTTACCGCATCGATGGCGAACCACCAATGCCAGTTTTCATAAACCTTGCGCGCGACCAAGAAAGTGGCGAACACACTCGCCCAGGTGACCATGGAATCTGGAAACGGCCACGCGGCGGGCGTATATCGGCGCAGAAAATACCAACTTATCAGCGACAAGCCGACCACTCCGGCCGCCCCGAGAGCATGGCGCGCCAAGGACCATCGGCGCACCGGGGGAACCGCGCCTCCCGCGCGCGCGCGCCATTGATAGAACCCGTACACGGCCATGGCCGCGTAGAACGCGTTCAGCGCCGATTCCATATACAGGCGCGCCCCGAAGAGCACCCACACATACAAGCAGGAACTGACGAAGGCGGCGAGCCAGCAGCCGATCGATTCGCGAATCGCGAGCAACACGTAGATCACCGCCAGCACGGCCGCGATGATTTCGATCCAACTCGTTCCACGCCATTCGCGGAGGAGTTGGACCGACAGCGAGTCGGTCATGGTAGGATTTCGAAGGCGCTGCGCACGGGCGGATACCTGCTCCCTACGCCGGTACTAACCGGGTCAGGTTCAACGGGTTCGCAGGGGATCGGATATACGACTTCCCGCGTCTCAGGTCTTGTCAAAGACCACCCCAAGGCTTGACGGAAGTGTAGCCTGCTCTGCGGATGCGTGCAAAACTCTCGCATCGGCCCGGGAGAATTGTTTGAGAATTTTTCAGGTAGACGCATTTACGCACACACGCTTCACCGGAAACCCCGCGACCGTCGTGCTTGATGCGGATGGGCAAAGCGACGCCACGTTGTCGTCCATCGCCGGCGAATTTGCCCACGCCGAGGTGGCCTTCGTGTTCGCCGCTGCCGCGCCCGACCACGATGTCGGGTTGCGCTTCTTCAACTCGCGCAAGGAGGCACCGTTTGTCGGGCACGCCACCATTGCCGCCCACGCGGTGCTGTTGGCCTTGGGCCGGCGCGCGCTCGGGGTGGTGCGGCAGCGTTCCGGCACCGGCATCGTCGAGGTTCGTGCGCTTAACATCGAGCGCTCCTCGGGCAGCGAGACTCTGCTTGAGTTTCGCCAAACCGTGCCGGCACTGGACAGCCCTCTGCCGTTCAAGACCACGCTGCGGGTCGCCGAAGCCCTGCGGCTCCCCGCGACCCAGCTGCACGAAATCATGCCCGCGCGCGTCGCTCACAAAGGCAGCACGCGTCTGATGGTGCCGATCGGCGATCCCCGCGCCTTGGATACGCTCTCGCCGAATTTCGACACGCTGATGTCGATCGGCAGCGAACTCGGCGTCGACGGATTTTTTGTGTTCGCCTTGAATCGCGGCTTGAGCGCGGAGGAATTGTCGACCGAATCGCGCATGTTCTGTCCGGCGCTCGGCATCCCGGAGGATCCCGTCAGCGGCAACGCCCACGCCATGCTCGCGTCGTATCTGTTCGAGATCGGCCAGTTCGGCAAGCAAGCAACCGGCTTCACTGGATACCAGGGCCGGCAAATGAAAAGGCCGGGACAGGTCAGCGTCAGGCTCGAGATGGTTGAGGGCGCGCTGATCGCCGCTCACATCGGCGGCAGCGCCGTCATCGTGAGCGAGGGCACGTTGGCGTTTTGAACTGCGGCGGCGCCGCCTATCCGGCCCTTGCTCAAGCAGCCGGCGCGGCCGCTGCCGGCGAAGCCATTTTCAAGGTCGGCGCCAATGCGTCGAGCCTGGCTTTGACATCCTTCGCAGCCGACACCGCTTCGTCCAGATTGCCGTTGCCGAACGCGCCCTGCGCCTTCGACCAGAGGGAGGCCGCATCGCTCACCGCGGATTTGGCCGCGGCGAGATCGATTCCGGCAGCGAGCTTGCGGCTCGATTTCTTGCTCAAAAGATCGATGCGGCTCTGGATCGCCGCCATGGAACCGGGCACCGTGCTCGACAATGAAGTCCATTGGTCGCTCCGGTCCTGCATGACTTGGGCTTTTTTGGCGGCCGCGGCGCCCGAGAGGCCCTGCGCTTCGGCGAGGACGGGCGGCGCCGCTGCGAGGACGGCCTTGTAGTCCTGCCTGCCGAACGACGCCTTCAGGTCGCCGAGTTTGGTCTGCGTATCGATCAGCTGATCGGGCGCATATTTGGCGGCATCCGCCGACGCCGCGGCCACCGTCGCGTCGATATCGCTGATCATCTTCTGCGCAGGGTCACGCTCGCCGGCGCATGCCGCAAGCAGGATGGACGCGAGGGAAATCAGCGCATATTTTCCGAGTGTGTGGACGGACGGCACGGGAACCTCCTGGCGCGGTGGCGAATCAAGCTTGAAATAACGGATATTCTAGCTTAACTCGCGCCGCGCGCGATCGAGCCACTGCGCTTGGGCCTTGCGGTAATGCGCCGGCGCCAGCTTCGCACCGTCGAGCAGGTCCTTGAGAATGCGGCGCGCGTCATCGAGTCTGCCGAGACGCTTCAGCAACAAGGCGTGACGAAGGCGCGCTTCCGCGCCGGGGTAGCCGGGCGCGAGCGCCGCGTATTCATGCAGAGCCTCCTCGAGTGCACCCTGCTCCTCGAGCGTGCGTGCGTACAGAAGATGCCCCTCGGAGGACTTGAAGTCCGGATTGTGCTGAATCAGGCGTTCGAGCGCCGCCCGCGCGGCCGCATAGTTCTTCTTGGCAAACTGCGCCCGCGCCACGCCGAGCAGCAGCGTCGGATCATGCTCGAAAATGCCCTTGAGGCCGCCCTCATAGGTTTCGACAGCCGCGTCGTACTGCTCCCGGTCCAGGAGTTCCTCCGCAAGGCGGCGGCGGGCATCGACGTTGCCGGAAATCTCCACCTCCGCGCTGGCGCGGCGCAGATCGCGGTCTGGATCGATCATGCGCCGCACGCCCGACTTGGCGCGGCGCGCCGTTCTGCCGCCCAACAGCTCCGGCAGGATCTCCATCGCGATATAGGCGATCGGCCCCGCCGGCGGCAGCAGCGCAATGGCCCAAATCCATAGGGAATTGCGGCCGGTTTTTATGACATGCACGATCAAGCCGGCTTGCACGGCGATGGATAGAATCAGGATCAACGGCACTTCGAACTCCGAGCGCAAGCCTTTAGCGGCTCCCGTGCCTATTGTAGACCGCTGCTTGGCCATTTCTGCGGCGATGCGCCGCCGGCCTTGAGGTTAGCGCTCCGCGATGCGAATCTTGCGCTCGACTTCCCGGCATTTGGACCAGCCGATATTCGACAGCGAGTAGCCGAGAACGTGCTCCGAGCGGGTGTCAACGGTGACCTCCATTTCGCAGCCGTGAAAACCAGCGGGCGCGCCGTCCGGCTTTTGCTCCAAGAACCAGACGTACACCAGCTTGGTCGGCGTGGCATCGATTTTGCGCGGCTGCCCAAAGGCTTCCTTCAGCCGGCTCACGGGTTTACCGACACTTTCGGCCGCGATGCGCGGAATCGGGCGCACGGCGTAGCCGGAGTGGCAGGCGGCGAGCGCCAGCAAGGCAAATCCCAGGGAGCACTTGAGGACACGCAACATAATCCAGGTCTCATGCCGAGAGTGCCCAGTGTTGCTTAACACGCGGCGCGCTGCCGCAGACTCAGTTCGCAGAATAGCAATCTGTGATGTAGGCCCGCCGTTTGTGCAGCCGTAATCCGTGCGTCATGCCGCGCGGCAAATCCTCGGGATGATGCACGGCGATGATCAGCGTGAGCTGCGTTCGCATCAGGCGCTCGAGCAAGCGTTTGATCGCGGCGCGTTGCCGCGGATCGAGTCCGGTGAGCGGTTCATCGAGCAGCAAAACCCGCGGCTGGCCCGCCAACGCGCGTGCGATCAAAGCACGCCGCAGCTGTCCATAGGAGAGTTCCCGCGGCCGCCGGCCGGCGATCGACAGCAGGCGGAAGAACTTGAGCCATCGAACCGCTACGCGGCGATCCAGGGCGGTGAGCGCATCCGCGAGTCCGATGCTCGCATAGCGTCCGCTCGCCACGAGGTCAAGCACCGTCACATCGACCGCGTAATCCGTCTGCAGCTCGGGCGATACGTACCCAACCTGGCATTTCCACTCCGCGATCGGCGTTCCGGCGGGATATCCTCTGCGCTCGATACGGCCGCCCAGGGCCGGAGCCAGGTCGCCGTACAGCAATTTTAGAAAGCTCGTCTTGCCGCTGCCATTTGCGCCGAACACCGCCCAGTGCTGACCCTCGCGCAATTCCCAAGTGAGTTCCCGCAGCACCGGACGATAGCCGACATACAGATTCACCCGAATGAGCTTGAGCAGCGGCGGCCGGCGCGGAACCCCTCGCGCGCCCGCACCGCCGGCTGCAACCGGCCGGCTCTGCATGCCGCGTTGCACCGGCCGGCGCGCGGTTTCGCGCGCCTCCCGGGTCAGCCGTGCGAGCTTTGCACGCCGCAGCGGTTCCGTCGAATGCAGCCGGCCGTCGCGCAATTCCATGACCAAGCGCGTGCCTCGCGGCACATCGCCGCTGCGATGCGACGTTACGATCCAAGAGCGCCCCGCGGCCCGCGCGGCCTCGAGGACCCGGTCGATACGGCCGCGATACCGCGTGTCCAAGCCATTGTAGAATTCGTCGAGCAACAGCCAGTCCGGCGCCTGCGCGAGCGCGCGCGCGAGCAGCGCGAGCCGCTTCTGCCCATAGGACAACGAGGAGAATTTCCGCCCGGCGAGAGCCGTGAGCCCCGAGGTGCGCATCGCCGCCTCGATCTTCACGCGCTCGGCGGCCGTTGCCGGGGTCAGCAACAATTCGGTGCGATGCAGGCCGGTGGCGATCAGATCGCGAACCGCAAGGTCCCAGCCGTAGCGCGAATATTTATCCTGCAACTCGCCGCCGATGTAGGCAATACGAGTTTTTGCCTCGATCAGATCGACTTCGCGGCGGCCGATTCGATAAATGCGCCGTTCACGGCCGGTGGGCGTCGGCCACGCATCCGCGGCGAGCAGTTTCAGCAATTGAGTCTTGCCTGAGCCGTTCTCGCCGATGAGCGCCCAGCGCTCGCCGGCTTTGAGGCAGAGGGTGATGTCGCGCAATGCCCATCGGCTGCCGCGCCGCACGCTGACCGCGTGCAGCGACATGCTCAAGCGAGCGGTCATCCGCGACAGACCCGCCAAACGCCCTGGTGCTCGCTGACCTTGCCCTCGCGCAGCAACTTGATCAGATGAGCTTCCAAGGTGAGTTTTGCCCAAGGATGGCGCTCCACCGGTACGTCGTCGTAAACCGCCGGCGTGAGGCTATCGATCGTCGCTGCAGCGGCGGCTCCGAGACAGCGCAGAACTTTGTCCTCGCGCTCCATCCGGTGCGCACGCAACCTCTTGAGCACCTGTTTGCCGTGCTCCATGACATCGCCGTGGCCCGGAGCAATTTGCTCAAAATCGTAGGCCGCGAGCTTGTCGAGTGAATTCAGGTAAGCCGCCATTTCGCCGTCCGGCGGCAGGATCACCGGTGAGACGCCGCCGAGCACGTGATCGCCGGTGAACAACAGCCGCTCGCCCTCGAGCAAGTAGCATACGCAGTTCGAGGCGTGCCCCGGCGTATGGATGGCGAGCAGTGCCATGTCGCCGAGAATGAGTCTTTGGCCATCGCCGGGCAACTCGTCGGGCCGGAATCCCTCGTCCTGGCGGCCATCCGACGGCGGCGGCAAACCGATCAAACGCGCCCCGGTTTCCCGGGCGAGCGCGGCCGCCAGCGGCGAATGGTCGCGATGCGTATGGGTGACGATGATCCAGCGAATCGAGCGTCCGGCCGCGGCCAGGATGTTTTGCATGTGGCCGGCGTCGTCCGGGCCAGGATCGAGCACCGCGAGCTCGCCGGCACCCAAAAGGTAGGTGTTGGTTCCGGATCCCGTCATCAGCCCCGGATTGCCGGCCAGGATGCGGCGCACGCCCGGCGCAAGGTAAACGGGCTTCCCCGGAATCATCATGTTCGGTGTTCCATTAAGTTTCTGCGGCGGGTGCTCCACGGCGCAGCCGCGGCCCTATAACACGACATCCAGGTTTGTCAGTGAACCTTGTCTCATTTTGGCATAGTTGCGATGGGCCGCGGAGCGGCTACACTGGAGGCATGCCGACCCCCCCCAACAACGCCAGACGAATGAGCGGCCCAAGGGTCTGGGCGGAGTTATCGCGCCCCGACGCCGAACAAAGCCAGCGTTTCTTGGCCGAAGCGTTGGCACTGCTGCTCGCGGATCTGCTGCGCTCGGTGCTGTCCGATGCCAGCCCGGCTCTGCCCGCGGACGAATCCGCAGTCGAGCGCTACCGCAATTTGGCGGATTCCTTGGCGGACGGGGAAACTCGCCGGCGCACCAGTTTGGGCATCACTCGTGCCGGTCTTGCCAAGCGTTGTGTAACGTGGCTCAAGCTCTTGCTCACTCCCGCCCCGAATGCGCAGAGCAGCGCGCCGCTGCGCGAATTCGTGGACGCGCTCGGTCTCTTCCCTGCGCTCTTCGACAGTGAACCTTCGGCGCGCTCGCGGCGTGCGCGGCTCACCTGGCTCCTGACCCACGACCGCCGCCTCGACGCCAGCACGCGGGAGGCCGCCACTGCGCTGATCGAAGCCTGCGAACATCTAGGGGTTTTGCTCTGGCCGGATGCGGAAACCGCCTGACTTGAGTTCCTATCCCGGCGGGCGAGCTTAAGCGTATAATGCTTGGTTCCTCGTGCCGTGCCGCCGGAGTTTCCAATGCCGACACCTTCGACACCCAAGCCTCAGGCTGCGGCGGCGCTCCCGCCCGATAAGTCCCGGTTTAGATTCCAGAAGCTGTTGCAGCCGTTCACGCTGCAACCCGGCATTGCGACGCCCATCGTCTGGTTCTTGCTCGACTGGCTGGTGCTCGGCGTCGCCATCGGAAGCTTGCTGGTCGTCGAGACCTGGTGGGTCAAGGTGTTCGCGTCGCTGGTGGCCTCTTTGTGGATCGCGCGCCTGTTCGTCATCGGTCACGATGCCTGCCACGGCTCGTACACCCGCAACAAGGTGCTCAATCAATGGATCGGCAGAATCGCTTTTCTGCCCTCGTTGACACCCTACAGTCTCTGGGAGATCGGCCATAACCTCGCGCATCACGGCTTCACGAATCTAAAAGGCCGCGACTACGTCTGGACGCCCTACTCGCCGCAGGAATTTACGCGCCTGCCGTGGATCCGGCGCCAGCTCGAGCGCGTTTATCGCAGCGGCGTCGGTCAAGGCGTCTATTACATGATCGAGATGTGGTGGAAGAAATTGTTCTTCCCCAGCCGCAAACACGTCGGCACTCGGCGCGTGAGCTACACCTGGGATAGTCTCTTGGTCGCAGGATTCGCCCTCGCTTGGATCGGCGGCCTGACGATCTGGGGACTGTATAGCGGCAAATCGATCTGGTCGCTGTTGATCTTCGGCTTCCTCGTGCCGTTCCTGGTTTGGAATTGTCTGATGGGTTTTGTGATCTACGTGCAGCACACGCATCCGCGCGTGGCGTGGTATGAACGCCGCGACGAGTGGAGCGCGAATGCGGGCTACGCCACCACGTCGGTGCATGTCAAACTGATTCGCCCGCTCGACGGATTGATCCACTACATCCTCGAACATGGTGCGCACCACGTGAACATGGGCATCCCCTTGTACCGTCTCAAAGAGGCGCAAGCGCGCTTGACTGCAACGCTCGATGAGCGCTTGAAATCGGAAGTCTTCTCGTGGCGCTATTACTGGAATACCGTGCGGCGCTGCAAGCTGTACGACTTCGCGCAGCACGTGTGGACGGATTTCGACGGACATATCACGTCGGCGCCGGTCGTCTCGCGCTAGTCCGGCCGCACGGCGCGCCCGGCTACTGCTTCAAGTAAGCCGCGTGATGGCGCAGGTGATCGGCCATAAACGATTGAATGAAGTAGTAGCCGTGATCGTAGCCCGGCTGCATCCTAAGGGTGAGCGGCTGAGCCGACTTCTCGGCGGCGGCTGAAAATTTCTCCGGCATCAATTGGTCCGCCAGGAACTTGTCCGCGGTGCCTTGATCGATCAGGATCGGCGCGGGAAAGCGTTTGCGCGCCACCAATACGCTGGCGTCGTACTCGCTCCACGTGCCGCTGTCCTTGCCGAGATAGTTGCTGAACGCCTTCTGTCCCCAAGGACATTGCTGCGGCGCTGCAATCGGCGCGAAGGCGGAGACCGATTTATATTGCGATGGATTGCGCAGCGCACAGACCAATGCTCCGTGCCCGCCCATCGAATGGCCGAATATTCCCGTAGCATCGGGCCGCACCGGCAGATTCTCGGCCACGAGTTCCGGCAGTTCGCGGGTCACATAACTGTACATCCGGTAGTTCGCCGACCAGGGAGCTTCGGTCGCGTCCACATAGAATCCCGCACCCTGGCCAAAATCCCAATCCGCGTCATCGCCCGGCAAACGCGGCTCGCGCGGACTGGTATCCGGGGCGACCAGCATGATCCCGAGTTCGGCGGCGGCACGCTGCGCATGGGCCTTGATCGGAAAGGTTTCTTCGGTGCAGGTAAGACCGGCCAGGTAATACAGCACCGGCACTTTCCCGGTCCGGGATTGCGGCGGCAGATACACGGAAAACTTCATGGAGCCGCGCGTTTCGCGCGACGCGTGTTTGTAGAACTGCTGCACTCCGCCGTAGCAGCCATGTTCGGACAACAATTCGATTGTGCTCATGAGGACACCGTCACGCCGCAAAGCATTTGAGATATCCTGTACGCTAAAGCATCCCGCGCCGACTTGGAAGCTCTTGACATCATGAACATTGAATTCTCCGCCAACGAGGCACGCGTGATCGGCAGCTTGATCGAGAAGGAAATCACGACTCCGGATCAATATCCGTTGTCGCTCAACGCCCTCACCAACGCCTGTAATCAGAAAACCAACCGCGAGCCGGTCCTCGATCTATCCGAGGCCATGGTGCAGCAAGCGGTGGACTCCCTGATGAAGAAATACATGGTGAGCGATAAATCGGCCGGGTACGGCGGCCGGGTCACCAAGTACAAACAGCGTTTTTGCAACACCGAATTCGGCTCGCTGAAGTTCTCCAAGCAGGAGCTCGGCGTCATTTGCGTGCTGCTGCTGCGCGGACCGCAGACGCCCGGCGAGCTGCGTTCGCGCACCCAGAGATTGTGCGAGTTTGCCGATGCCGACGCGGTCGAATCGACTTTAAAGACCCTGATGGCGCGCGAGGACGGGCCTTTCATCGCGCGTCTGGCGCGCGCCGCGGGAGCCCGCGAGTCGCGCTACGCCCATCTGTTTTCCGGGGTTATCGAATCGGTGCCGGAAACTAAAGAACCGCTCGACGCACCAGCGGCCTCGAGCATGAGCCTTAGGGTCGCGCACCTCGAAGAGTTGGTCGCGGAGCTGCGCGCGGAGGTCGATGCGCTGAAGAGCGCGGCGCCGCACTAGTGCGGCAGAGACGCCGTTTGTTTCGCGATATCGTCGCGCTCCGAGAGCCATTTTCCGAAGGCATCGACGACGGCAGGCCGCATGCCATGAGCATCCGCCCGATGATCGCTGAGCCACTTCTGCATGCCCTGCATCAATTGATCCGCGAGTTTGGGCTCGTGATTGTATAGATCCATATAGGCGATTTTCGCATCGTCCAGGCGATCCACGGCGAGGTAAGCTTCGGCGCGATGCTCGATCGCCTCGAGCAGTTCGGGCTTGAGCACCAGCACGTGATTGTAATCATCGACGGCTTCGGCATAGGCGCCGAGCCTAAGATGGATGTACCCCACGTTATCCCAGGCATCGACCATATCCCCTTTGTTGCTCAAGGCTTCGGTGAATTGGTCCAATGCCCGACTGTAAAGATCGCCGACCTTCTCCAACGCGTTCGCCTTCTTATCGGCATTCGGCGCGCTGGCCGCGACAGCCTCGAGATCCTTGGCCTTATTCAGCGACTTCATACCGGCGGTGAAGGCCTTCTTGGCCGCGGCATCCGGTTTTTCGGAGGGCGCCTGCGTGGGCTGATCGCCTGACGGGTCTATGGGCTGAGAACCCGGTCGGCCACCCATACCGCCCATGCCGCCCGGGCCGCCCTGCATCTGGGCCAGCGCGGGATTCGCATCGAGCAGCGCGGCGGCGGCGATGATCGCAAAGCAACTCGACAAAATCCGACGCATCGTGCCCTCCGCGCGGCCATTCCGCCGCCTATGCGATACTTGTCCCATGTTGCGCAATCTTAGTTTCTTACTCGCCGGCGCGCTGTACTTTTTGACGCAGGTCTCGCCTGCGGCAAATCAACCTACCATGGCGGAGGTCCTGGCCTCCTCCAAATCCTCGGATTGGCGGCCGCTGGATCCGGCCAATACGTTGTATGTCGATCTGCCGTCCGGACGCGTGATCATCGAACTCGCACCCCGCTTTGCTCCCCTGCATGTCGGCAATATCAAGAGTCTGGCGCGCGCCAAATATTTCGACGGTCTGCCGATATTGCGCGTGCAGGAGAACTATGTCGCGCAGTGGGGCGATCCCGACAATCGGCACGCCATGCCGGCGAGCACGGCCAAACTCGCGCCGGAGTTCGATTCGGTCATTCGGCCGGAGCTGGCCTTCACGCCGCTGCCCGACGGCGACGTGTACGCGCCCGAAGTCGGGTTCAGCGACGGCTTTCCGGCGGCGCGCTCTGCAAAACAGCACCTGACCTGGCTCGCGCATTGCTACGGCATGGTCGGCGTGGCGCGCGATCTCGATGTGCAAAGCGGCAGCGGCGCGGAGCTGTACGTCGTCATCGGCCAGGCGCCGCGGCACTTGGACCGTAACGTGGCGCTGGTGGGGCGCGTCGTGCAAGGCATGCCGCTGCTTTCCAGCTTGCCGCGCGGCGGTGCGGAAATGGGCTTTTATTCCAAAACTGAAGCGACGGTGCCCATCAAGAGCATTCGAGTCGAGGCCGACGTGCCCGCCGCGGAGCGTACCAGCCTCGAGGTACTGCGCACCGACACGCCGACCTTTGCCGCGCTGATCGAATCGCGCCGCAATCGGCCGGAGGAGTTTTTCAAAGTACGGGCCGGGCACATCGACTTGTGCAACGTACCTCTCGCGGTGCGCGAAGCGGCGGCGGCCGCTCCTCAGTCGCCCTGACGCGCAGCCTCTTCAATGCCGATGCGCAGCGTGTTGGTCGCTATGCGCACTTCGATCAGGAACGCGAGCAGCGCGGCCGCCAGCGTCAGCATCGACAAGATGAACATGCAGGCAATGAAAGCCGATAGATCCCAGCGCAGGAACGCGTTGACGAACAGCATCACCACGACCAGCGCGATGAACAGCGCCGATAGCGTGATCAGGGTAATCGCCGCGTTGATCCAACGGGCGCGGCGCGCCAGCACGCCGAGCTGCCCATGAAGCTCCCGGCTGTACGGGTGATGTTGCACGGAACGCAGCTGGTCTTCCATCGAACGGGCCCGGTCGACGATGCGCGCGAGCCGGTTGGTCAGCACGTTGAGCGTGACACCGATGGCCGAGATCAGGAAGATCGGCGTCAGCGCAACTTGAATCAAATGCGCGATATCGATCGGTTGAATTGCTGCAGCCCTCGTTGAGAGCAGGGTCGAACTGTCCCGGCCGCCAAAAAGGCGGCCGGGACCTCTACCAATAATATTACTTCGGAGGCGTAGCGGCGGCAGCCGGTGCAGTGGCTGCAGGGGCAGCGGCCGGTGCGGCGGCTCCGGTGGTGCCGGCGGATCCCGCGGTGCCGGCGGCGCCGGTGCCCTTCTTCTTGCTGTGCGACTTCTTGGTCGAGCTGGTCTTCGACGTGGGGCTAGTCTTCGCAGCAGTCGTCGTTGGCGCGGTCGTAGATGCGGCGCCAGTAGGAGCAGCAGGCGTGGCGGGCGTGTCGGCAGCCATCGCACCGGCGGCAATGCCGATGGTCAACAAAGTAGAGGTGATCAAAGTTCCGGACATCTTCATGGGGTCTCCAGCGGTTGTAAAAAACAAGCGTTTCGAAGAATACGCCGGATCGGCGGCATTCAACCGAGATGAAGATCATTTCACGAAGTGCGGCTGTGTGTCCGGCGCCGTGTGGACACGTGCCAATAGAGGTACACCACGATTGCCGTATTGATCGCGAGCACGGAAGCCTTGCCGAGAGTGGGACTGTGAAATAACTCCCAGACTTCCAGTGGAATGAGCGAAGCGGTAATGATGGTGGTCAGCCACTCCGCCCAGCGGCGCTGCATCCAAAGTCCAACCCCCTCGACGGCGAAGACCGCCGCATAAGCGAGAGTGACGATCCGCAGGGCGTGAATTCTCGATTCGCTCAAGCCGCTGAACCATTGCAGCGCTTGCTTGACGACGTCGTGTTCGAGCCCCGACGGCCGGCCCGCGACCCAGGACAAAAGCTTCGCCGACAGCGTGGCGTCATGCAGGCGAAGTTCACCATAGGCCACCAACAGCAGCAGCAGCACTTTTAGCAGCTTGTAAACGGCGATTGTGCGCAGCATCCCAAAGCGCGGCAGGGGCGCCGGGTCTTCGGCGGTGGTCATAAACTTTAGGCCTGACCTGCGGGGGGTTGGAATTCCAAAGTGGCGTCGAGCAAGGCCGGGATGTCGAAGACGGCCCGCTCATTGTCGATCATCAAGGGCGCGACGCCCGCCGCCGCCACCAGTGCGGCGGGCACCTGAATGCGGTCGCGCTCGCGAGCGACGGTCCAGGTTTCCAAGCGCTTGTCCTGAAAAGCCAGATTCAGCGCTCCCCAGCGCAGCAGCGCGGCGCGCGCCAACGGCGTATCGCCGCCCCATTGGCGCTGCGCCAAGGTCAGCGCCGAACCGGCCGCGATCTCGCTCTGCGGCAGCATCATCAGATCTTGAATGTACTTCACCATCTCATCGGGCGGCACATGCAGATTCAAGTAGGGCGAGGACGAGTCGGTCATGCTGGGCTTATTTTAAGTCGGATTCTCGAGGCTGAACATGGCATTCTCGTCGTCGTAGGCAAATGCCTCCGCATAGCGGGCCCAGCGCACCACCGCGCGCAAGGTCTGCTCCGCGGCTTCCTCGTTCATGAAGTCCTCGAGTTCGTCGATGAAGCGGCTTTTGCGCGCCGAATGGCTGGCGCGTTCATCGAGCACCCGGCGGATATGCGCCGCGAGTGGAACATAAGTCAACAGGTGGCGCGAAAAGATCCGCTTACGGCCATCGATATCGGCATGGGCGAACGCCAATCCGTCTTCGGTGAGCTTAAGATCGCCGCCCTCGAGTTCGGCGAAGCGCAACAATTGCAGCGTTTCCGCGACGGGAAACAGCTCGTCGATCTCCATCTGCAGGTCGGAGGCGATTTCCGGCAAATCCGCCTTGCCGTTGAACGGCGCGGCCGCCACCGCCTCGAGGAGCCCGGAGAGCAGATTCGAACCCACGTGAGGCAGTACGCTGCCGATCCCGAGGCCGGGAAAGCGCTCCTGCCGCCCGCCCGCCGCCGCTCCTTTCGGACGCGCGGTCATTTCAACATAAATGCGCTCCACCAGCTCGCGAAAGCTCGGGTCGAGCCGGTTGCGAGGCTGGGGCAGCGTGACCTTGATTTCGCTCAAGATCCTGCCCGGATTGCTGCCGAACACCAAGATTCGGTCGCACATCAGCACCGCTTCCTCGATGTTGTGTGTGACGAGAATCACACCCTTGATGGGCATGCGGCCTTCAGCCCACAAGTCCAGGAAATCGGTGCGCAGCGTCTCCGCCGTGAGCACATCGAGGGCGGAGAAGGGTTCGTCCATGAGCAGAATATTCGGATGTACCACCAGCGCCCGCGCGAAACCCACCCGTTGCCGCATGCCGCCGGACAGCTCGCGCGGATAGGCGGACTCGAAACCGTCCAGTCCGATCAGATCGATGGCGGCCAGGGAACGCTTGCGGATTTCCGGCCGCGGCAGGTGCTGCGCTTCCAACCCGAGCGCCACATTTTCAAAGACCGTGAGCCACGGGAACAAGGCAAAGCTCTGAAACACCATGGCGATACCGCGCGCCGGACCGGCGACGGGCTGTCCGAGATAGGTCAGATGGCCGGAGCTCGGTTCCGCGAGACCCGCGATCAACCGCAGCAAGGTCGACTTGCCAGACCCTGAACGGCCGAGCAGTCCCACGATCTGGCCCTCGCGCAGCTCCAGATTCATGCCGTCCAGCACCAGCAAATCCTCGCCATCCGGTTTCGGAAATGCCTTGCGCACCTCGGTGCATTGAAATAGTGGCGAGTCGTTCATGTCCGCAACCTGTCAAGTGAGACGATATTTGCGCTCGGCGTAGTAATACAAGGGGCGCCAGAACAGCCGGTTGATGATGACGACGAAAAGACTCATCACCCCGACCCCCAACACGATTTGGTGGAAGTTATCCGCGGCCGCCGCATCCGCGATGTACGAGCCCAAGCCGCGCGCCCTGACTTCCGTGTGGCCCCAGGTGGCGAGTTCGGCGACTTGCGCGGCATTCCACGATCCGCCCGAGGCGGTGATCGCCCCGGTGACATAAAACGGCAGCACGGCGGGGAGCGCCACCTTGCGCCACCACAGCCAGCCCTTGACGCCGAAATTCGCGGCGGCGTAGCGCATCTCGGTCGGGATCGTCGACGCGCCCGCAATGATGTTAAATAGGATGTACCACTGCGTCCCCAAAATCATCAGGGGACTCAAGTAGATGTCCGGATTCAGTTTCCACTCGACGATGCCGTACACGGCGATCGGAAACAGCAAATTCGCCGGAAACGCGGCCATGAACTGGGCGATCGGCTGCACGATTTGCGCCGCGCGCGGCCGCATCCCCACCCAGATTCCGATCGGCACCCACACGATGCTCGCCAGGGCGATCAAAATGAACACGCGCAGCATCGTGATGAACGCGAGGCCGCAAACGTGCAGGGCTTCGTTCAAGGTCGTGTTCGAAATGAGCACGGCGACGATGTGCCACAGCCCGAGCACCACCGCGAGGATGACCAAGCACACCCAAAACAGGTCGAAACTGCGCTTCGGCTTATCGATCGTGTCGACCGGATGCGGGTCGGTGCGCGTCCCCGCGCGGCTGGTCCAGAGCACCGCGGCGTGAAACGCCATGGTGGCCGCCGTGATCAGCCGCGAGCGGCGCATCATGGTGAGCGCCCAGGAATCCGGTACGCGTTCGCCGGGTTCCTGTTCGACTCGGAAACGATCGACCCAGGCGACCAGCGGACGGAACAGCAGCTGATCGTAGAGCAGAATCACGATGAGCATGGTGGCGATCGCCCAGCCGATCGCGCCGAGGTTCTTTTGTTCGATGGCGAGGGCGATGTACGACCCCACTCCGGGCAAGGCCACCGCGGAATGCCCCACGCTGATCGATTCGGAGGCGACCACGAAGAACCAGCCCCCCGACATCGACAGCATCATATTCCATACCAGCGCCGGCATGGCGAACGGCACTTCGAGCTGCCAGAACTTCATCCAGGACGAAAGCCTGAACGACTCGGCCGCCTCGGTGAGCTCGGTCGGCACGGTACGCAGGGACTGATAGAAACTGAACGCCATATTCCAGGCCTGGCTGGTAAAAATGGCGAAAATTGCCGCGAATTCCGCGCCGAGCACGCGCCCGGGCGCCAGCGACAGAAAGAACACGCTGGTAATGGAAATGAAACCTAAAATCGGCACCGACTGCAGGATATCGAGGATGGGCACCAGCAGCCGGCCGGCACGCTCGCTCTTTGCCGCCCAAGTGGCATAGGTCAAGGTAAAAACCAATGAGAAGAACAGCGCCGCGAGCATGCGAAAGGTGGTTCGCGCGGCATATTCGGGCAAATTCACCGGATCCAAAGACAGGGGCGAGACCTTGAGCTGGGTCAGCGGCGCGAACAAGCCCCGGGCGGTCTCGCCCAGAAAGGCGATCAAGCCGATGACGACGATGAACGCCAGCACGTCCCAGCGCGACGCCAACTTGCGCAGAAAGACATAGGGCTCGAAACGTTTCATTGGCGCATTCTCGCAGGACAGACAACGAACTAGCTAGTAGGGTAGACAGCTTGGAGCGGCCGCACGGCCGCATTTTTCGAGCACGAGCTATGCAAGACAGTTTCGCGGGCGGCGCGGCGGCAATCGCTCACGCCGCACAGACGCGCTACAAGGTCCTAGGCGCGATCAGTTTTTCGCACTTTCTCAACGACATGATCCAGTCGCTGATCGTGGCGATCTACCCGTTGCTGAAGGGCGAATTTGCATTGAGTTTCGTGCAGATCGGCACCATTACGTTGACCTACCAGGTCTGCGCATCGGTATTGCAGCCGCTCATCGGCGCGTACACCGACAAGCACCCTCAGCCACATTCGTTGAGCGCCGGCATGTGCTTTACCCTGATAGGTCTCGTGACCCTGGGGCTCGCGCCAAATTACATGAGCGTTTTGATTGCCGCGGCATTTGTCGGCGCGGGCTCCGCGATCTTTCATCCGGAATCCTCGCGCATCGCCCGCCTGGCCTCCGGCGGCAGGCACGGCTTGGCCCAGTCGATCTTTCAAGTGGGCGGCAGCGCCGGCAGCGCGGTCGGGCCGCTGCTTGCCGCCTGGATCATCATTCCTCACGGCCAGTCGAGCGTCGCCTGGTTTGCGCCCGCGGCGGTGCTGGCAATCGCCGTCCTGTGGAATGTGAGCGCCTGGTACAAGCGTCAACATGTGGATCGATCCGCCCAACTCAAAATCCGCCCGGCGGCATTGAACCCGCTGTCCGCGCGGCGCGTGGCCGGGTCGGTGTTCATCCTGCTGCTCCTCATCTTCTCGAAATACTTCTATCTCGCGAGCTTCACCAGCTACTACAGCTTCTACTTGATCGAGAAGTTTCACCTCCCGGTACAGACTGCGCAGCTGTACCTGTTCGTATTCCTGTTTGCGGCCGCGCTCGGCGGCCTGATCGGCGGGCCGGTGGGTGATCGCGTGGGGCGAAAGACAGTCATTTGGTTCTCGATTCTGGGCGTTGCGCCTTTTACCATGCTGCTGCCCTATGTCGACCTGCTTTGGACCGGAATCTTGAGTTTCGTCATCGGATTGATCATCGCCTCGGCGTTTTCGGCGATTTTGGTGTTTGCACAGGAACTCATGCCGGGCAAAATCGGCGCGGTCTCGGGGCTATTCTTCGGCTTCGCGTTCGGCATGGGCGGCATCGGCGCGGCGGTGCTCGGCGGCGTGGCGGATCGGCATGGCATCGAGTTCGTTTACCGGCTTTGCGCCTTCCTGCCGCTGCTCGGCGTGGCCACTGCGCTGCTGCCCGATATTGAACGCGGCACGGCGCGGAAGAGTCCCGCTTGACGCACCAGCTCACGCTGCTCGTCGCACAGTACGGTCTTTTGATCGTCGCCGCGAATGTGCTCCTGGACCAAATTGGCCTGCCCGTGCCGGCCATGCCGACGCTCATCGTGGCGGGCGCGTTTGCCGCGAACGGCAATTTGAGCTTAAGTTCGGTGTTCGGCCTATGCGTGATCGCGTGCGTTATTCCCGACTGCGGCTGGTACCTCGTGGGAAACATCTACGGGATCCGCGTGCTGAAGTTGCTGTGCCGCATTTCTTTGGAACCCGATTCGTGTGTCAGCCAAACACAGACGCGTTTCGAGCGGTGGGGAGTCGGTTCATTGGTCATCGCCAAGTTCGTGCCCGGTCTCGCGGTCATCGCGCCTCCGCTGGCGGGCGCCATGCGCATCGGCTGGCTGAAGTTCATCGCGCTCTCCACGATGGGCGGAGCGCTCTGGGTGGGCGCCGCGCTCGCGGCCGGCGTGCTGTTCAAGTCGCAGATCGACGCAGTGCTGGTGCACTTGAATCGGATCGGCGGAATCGTGGGAATGCTGATAGCGGGACTATTGGTTGCATACATCGCATTCAAATGGTGGCAACGGCTGCGATTCTACCGAGAGCTGCGCATGGCCCGCATCAGTGTCGCGGATTTGAATGAACTGATGCAGGCCGGCACCGCACCCATCATCGTCGACGTGCGCTCGACCACCGCCCGCGCGCTCGAGCCCTGCTGGATTCCGGGCGCGATCCATATTCCGCTGCAGGCCGTGGGCGAACATATGCGCGAACTGCCGCGCGGCCAGGACATCGTTCTGTATTGCGCCTGCCCAAGCGAAGCGTCGGCGGCGCGGGTCGCCAAGATACTCAAGAATCACGGTTTCAAGAAAGTGCGTCCGCTGCAGGGCGGCCTCGACGCCTGGATCGCCGCAGGACATCCGGTTGCCGGCACGGCGGCCGCGTGAGCGAGGATCTCAAGCATCACGTCGTCATTGTCGGCGGCGGCTTCGGCGGGCTGGCGGTGGCGCACGGCCTATCGGGAGCCGCCGTGCGCATCACCCTGGTCGATCAGCGCAATCATCATTTGTTTCAGCCGCTTCTCTACCAGGTCGGCACGGCATCGCTCGCGACCTCGGAAATCGCCTGGCCGATCCGCCAGCTGCTGCGCAAGCGCAAGGAGATCACGACTTTGCTCGGCGCGGTGGCAGGAATCGAGGCGGAAGATCGCAGGGTGCTGCTCGAGGACGGCGGCATCATCGCTTACGACACGCTGGTGCTGGCAACCGGCGCGCGCCATGCGTACTTCGGCAACGACCAGTGGGAGCCCTATGCGCCGGGACTCAAGACGCTGGAGGACGCGACGTCGATCCGGCGCCGCGTTTTGCTGGCGTTCGAGCACGCGGAGCGCGAGACCGATGCCGCGCGCCGCCAGGCCTTGCTGACGTTCGTCATCGTCGGCGGCGGTCCGACCGGCGTCGAACTCGCCGGAGCCATCGCCGAACTCGCTCATGTGACGCTGCCCGATGGATTTCGGCACATCGACACGCACAGTGCCCGCGTGGTTCTGATCGAAGCAGGCCCGCGCATTCTGCCGAGCTTCAGCGCCGACCTGTCCGCTTATGCCCATGCGGCGCTCGAACGGCTCGGGGCCGAGGTACAACTCGGCTCGCCGGTGAGTGAATGCTCGGAACAAGGCGTTGTGTTCGGCACCGAGCGGCTGGCGGCAAAGGTCATCTTGTGGGCGGCCGGCGTGCGCGCCTCGCCGGCCGCTGCCTGGCTGGGCCTGCCGGCCGATAATGCGGGGCGCCTCAAAGTCGCGCCGGATCTCACGGCGCCCGGGCGCCCGGAAATCTTCGTCATCGGCGATACCGCCACCATCGCTGCCTGGCACGGCAAGCCGGTGCCCGGCATCGCTCCCGCCGCCAAACAACAGGGAGTGCACGTCGCCGCGACCATCCGGCGGCGCCTCAAGGGCGACGCCAGTCCGCGGCCTTTTCATTACCAGCATGCCGGGAATCTGGCGACCATCGGCAAGCGCTCCGCCGTCATCGACTTCGGCTGGATCACGATTCGCGGCTGGATCGCCTGGTGGATCTGGGGCCTCGCCCATATCTACTTTTTGATCGGAGTCCGCAATCGATTGGCCGTGGCGTTAAGCTGGCTCTGGATTTACTTCACCGGCAGCCGCAGCGCCTGTCTCATCACTCAGGGCGAGCAGCGGCCGAAAACGCCGTAGATTCAAGAAAACGCCTGAATGCCGGTCTGCGCCCTACCTAGGATAAGGGCATGAATGTCGTGCGTACCCTCATAGGTATTCACCACCTCGAGATTCACCAGATGGCGAATCACCCCGAACTCGTCCGAAATGCCGTTGCCGCCCAGCATATCGCGCGCCGCGCGGGCCACATCGAGCGCCTTGCCGCAAGAGTTTCGCTTCAGCATGGAAGTAATCTCGACGGAGGCGATGCCCTGATCCTTCATACGCCCCAGCCGCAAACACGCCTGCAGCGCCAACGTGATTTCGGTTTGCATATCGGCGAGCTTCTTCTGAATCAGTTGATTGGCGGCGAGCGGACGGCCGAATTGCTTGCGCTCGAGAACGTAGTCGCGCGCGGTGTGCCAGCAGCTCTCGGCCGCGCCAAGGGCTCCCCACGCAATGCCGTAGCGCGCGGAATCCAAGCAGGTGAACGGCCCCTTCAATCCGCTGACCCCCGGCAGCATATTCTCCGCAGGCACGAAGACGTCGTCCAGGACGATCTGCCCCGTGGTCGACGCCCGCAAGCCGACCTTGCCGTGCAACGGCGGCGCCGACAGTCCCTTCCAACCCTTTTCCAGAATGAACCCATGAATCACATCATCATCGGTCTTCGCCCACACGATGAAGATGTCTGCGAAGGGGCTGTTGGATATCCACGTCTTGGACCCGGCCAGGCGAAAACCGCCGCTCGCGGCGTATGCGCGCGTCACCATGCTGCCGGGATCAGAGCCATGATCGGGTTCGGTCAAGCCGAAGCAGCCGATCGATTCACCGCGCGCCAGGGCGGGCAGATAGCGGTGCTTTTGTTCCTCGGTGCCAAATGCGTAAATCGGCAGCATCACGAGCGATGACTGCACGCTCATCATGGATCGGTAGCCGGAATCGACCCGTTCGATCTCACGCGCAATGAGCCCGTAACTTACGTAGTTGAGGCCCCCGCCGCCGAACTCTTCGGGAATGGTGGCGCCCAGCAGCCCCAAGTCGCCCATCTCGCGGAATATCGACGGATCGCTGTGTTCCCGGCGGAAGGCCTCGACAATGCGCGGCGCCAGCCGACCTTGCGCATAATCGCGCGCCGCGTCGCGCAGCATTTTCTCCTCCAGGCTCAGTTGCTCTTCCAGCAACAATGGATCATCCCAGTGAAAGCTCGCCATGTTGAGGCCCTTCGGTTCCTTGCAATCGCGCGAGCATCGCATAATCGGATGCCCCGTGGCCAATAGCGCACCGCGGACATCGATGCGTTGAGGACTGAGGGCGTAATTTTGAACGCAAATCCGTTATGCTTGCCCGGGAATCGCCGCGATGACGGCCTGCTTGTGGGATGAATGTCATGGGTAAAGTGTGTCTTGGGCCACTCGCCGCCTCGGCTTTCCTCTGCGCGCAGGCGTTGTGGGCGGCGGCGCCGCTGCCGCCGCCCGTCGACCAACAACTCGCGCGCGACATGCTGAAGAGTTTGGTGGAAATCAATACGACACACGCGTACGGCTCGACCGGCGCGGCGAAAGCCATTCAGGGCTGGTTGCTGACCGCGGGTTTCGCGCCCAGCGACGTGGTATTTCTAGCGCCGCCCGATCATCCCACGAAAGGAAGCGTCGTGGCGCGCTACCACGGCAGGCAGGCGGGACGTGCCGTGCTCTTCTTGGGACATCTCGACGTGGTCGAAGCGAAGCCCGAGGACTGGTCCGTCGATCCGTTTAAATTGACGGAAAAAGACGGCTGGTTTTATGGCCGCGGCTCCATCGATATGAAAGACGGAGACGCGGCTCTGATCGAATCCTTGATCCGCCTGAAGCGCGAACATTATGTGCCCGACCGGGACCTGATTTTCGCGTTCACCGCCGACGAAGAGGCCGGCGGCGACTCGAATGGGCCGGCATTTCTGCTCAAGGAGCATCGGGACTTGATCGATGCCGTGGAGGTCATCAATCTCGACGGCGGCGGCGGAAATCTGCAGAACGGCCGGCCTCTGTATTTCGAGGTCGGCACCAGCGAAAAGACCTACTTGACGTTCACCCTGGAAACCACCAGTCCCGGCGGACATGGCTCGCTGCCGGGCCCCGACAACGCGATCTATCGCCTGGCGGACGGCCTGGGCCGCCTCGAAGCGTACAAGTTTCCGGTGATGCTGACCGCGACCACACGGGCGAGTTTCGACAAGCTGGCCGCGCTGCAGCCGGGACCGGCGAGCGCCGATATGCGCGCCGTGGCAGGGACACCGCCTGATCTCGCCGCGGCTGAGCGATTGAGCCAAAACGTACGCCTGAATGCGCAGCTGCGCACCACTTGCGTCGCGACGCTGATCTCCGGCGGCCACGCCGAGAACGCGCTGCCGCAACGCGCCAAGGCGACGGTTCAGTGCCGAATGATGCCGGGCGACAGCGCCGACAACGTGCAGACACAACTGATCGCGACGTTGAGCGATCCCGCCATCCGGGTGACGCAGGATGCGCCGCCCATCGTGAGTCCGGAATCGCCCCCGACGCCGCAAATCATGGACCAGATAGCCGCCGTCGCCCATTCCATGTGGCCCGGCGTGCCGCTCGTTCCCACCATGGCCACCGGATTCAGCGACGATCGGCGAACGCGCAACGCCGGAATGCCGAGTTACGACGTCAGCGGCGTCTGGATGGATGTCGACGAGAACCGCGCGCACGGCCGGGACGAACGCATCGGAGTCGCAGCGTTCGATGAGAGCGTGGAGTTTACCTACCGCCTCATCAAGGCGCTGGGGCGCGCAAAATAGCGCCCGATGCGCCGGCGGTTTTCGATCCGCGCTGCTGGGCGTAAACGCAGGTGAATTCCGCACCCAGCAAAAATATTTGCGCCGAAAAATACACCCACAGCAGCAACACCAGAAACGACCCTGCGATGCCGTAGGCGGAGTTGTAGGCCAGCTTGCCGAGATAGACGACAATCACCAGTTTTCCGCTCATGAACAGCGTCGCCGTCACCAACGCGCCTACCCAGACGTCGCTCCACGCAAGCCGTTCGCTCGGAACGTATTTGTAAATCACCGCAAACAAGACCGTCGCAATGGCGAAGCCCAGCGCCATGTCCAGCACGGCGACCACGCCGTGCCAATCCGCCATGGACGTGCCGAGCCAGCTCCCGATGCCTTCGAATCCGGCGCTCGCCGTGAGCGAGACCAACAGCAGGAAGCCGACGCCGAATATCATGCCGAACGACAGCAACCGAGCGCGGATCAGGCGCCACAGGCCATGCGCGACGCCGCGCGGCGGCGCGTGCCAAATTCGGTTGAGCGAATTTTGCAGCTCCGCGAATACGCTGGTCGAACCGATCACGACGGTGATGATTCCCGCCGCGGTGGAATAGCCGCTGCGCGCGCTGTACTTGGCGCTCATCAGCAGCGCGCGGATGGCGTTGGTGCCGGAGTCCCCGAGCAAATTGCGCAGCTGCGCCAGGATGTGCGCTTGCACGGTATCGGGCCCGATGAATGCTCCCGCCATCCAAATGACGATGAGCAAAATGGGTGCAATGGCGAACAGCGTATAAAATGCGATGGCCGCGCCCATGCTCGGTGCATTGTCCTTGAACCACGCCGCGAATGTGCCGCGGATGATCTTGCCGACGTCGGCCAGGCGCAAGGCGTGGCGTCCCTGCGGCACGGCGGCGCCTCCCGGCTCATCAAGGCTCGGCTCATCCACTCTCGGCTCATCAACTCCCTGTTTCGAAGCTTCGCTCATTTGCCGCCGCCCATCCCTGCCGTGCTGATCGGACATTATGTAAGAGTACACCGGCCGCGGCAGCCTGCGGATCGCAAAGCGGTGGCTCGTTCGAAGCTCGCGGGCGCCAAGGCGGCTGCCGATTCCGCGGCGGCCGCGGCCGCGCCGAGTGGGGTTGCAGATCCCGAAGCGGTCGTTTAGGTTCCGAAGTCCCACCGAGGAGCAATCGCCGCGCTAGAATATCGCGGTGAAAAAAATCAAGGAACCGGCGCGGCAAGTCGACGTGGTCGCCGAAACCGAAGTGCTGGTCGTCGGCAGCGGGCCTGCCGGCCTCGCGGCGGCGCTCGCCTCGGCGCGCGCCGGCGCTCACACCACGCTGCTCGACCGAAACGGATGTTTTGGCGGCAACATCACGCAAGTCGGAGTGGAAGGCTTCGCCTGGTATCGGCATCCCGGGACTGTGGATAGCGAAGGCATCGGCATCGAGTTTGAAGAGCGCGCCAAGGCCATGGGCGCCGCCATGCCGGAGCCGCAGTCGGCGAGTTACGCCCTGGACGCGGAGATGTTCAAATACGTCGCCGATGTGCTGGTTCAAGAGGCGAAGATTCAGCCCATGCTGCACCGTCTGTTCGTCGCGCCGATCCTCGACGGCGAAGTCGTTCGGGGCGTGATCGTCGAAAGCAAGTCAGGGCGCGAAGCGATTCTTGCCAAGCGTGTCATCGACGCCACGGGTGATGCCGATGTCGCCGCGCGCGCCGGCGCTCCGACGCACAAGACGCCGCGCGAGGAGATGATGGCGGTATCGGTGATGTTTTCGATGACGGGGGTCAACAAGCGGCGCTTCATCGATCAGGTCAAGGCGGACCCTCAGACCTACAAGGATTGGACCGGCAACGGCGAGTGGAACATCGAAACCTCCGGCAAGGAGGACAATTTATTCTCGCCGTTTCTGCGCAAGCCGTTCCAGCAGGCGGTGGCCGCCGGCATCATCCCGTCGAGTCTCAGCACCATCGCGGGCACCTGGGGTGCGATCTCCGATCAGGGCGATCTTACCTATTTGAACCTGGTGCACTTGCCGCAAATCGACGGAACGGACGCCCGCGACCTGACGGTCGGGGAGATGGAGGGCCGGCGTCAGGCGATCCTGGCAGTCGAGGCGCTGCGGCATTTCATGCCGGGTTGCGAAGATGCCAAGCTGCGCAACTTCGGCATGACGCTCGGCGTGCGCGATACCCGCAAGATCGATGCGCTGTACAACATGACCGACGCCGATGTGCGCCAAGAAGGGCGATTCGGGGATTCCATCGGTATATTTCCCGAGTTCGTCGATGGTTACGGCATTCTGCTGCTGCCGACCACGGGCCGCTATTTCCACGTGCCGTATCGCTCACTGGTGCCGAAAGGAGTCGCCAACCTGATCGTCGCAGGCCGCTGCACCGGCGGCGATAAGGTGTCGCACGCGGCCACCCGTAATATGATGTGCTGTGCCGTCAGCGGCCAGGGGGCGGGTGTAGCCGCGGCGATTTCGCTGCAGACGGGAGAGTCCTTCGAACAACTCGACATCGCCCGGGTGCAAACTGAACTCCGACGCCAGGGTGCGCGTATCGACTAATGTCCCATCTCGATTCATCCCATTATCAAAGCGGCTTCGGCAACGAGTTTGCCAGCGAGGCGCTGCCGGGCGCGCTGCCTCAGGGGCAAAATTCGCCCCAGCAGTGCCCGTATGGGCTGTACGCGGAACAGCTATCCGGCACCGCATTCACCGCCCCGCGGCATGCCAATCGGCGCAGCTGGCTGTATCGCATCCAACCGTCGGTAACGCATGGCCCTTTTCAGGCTGCGGAGCGCGATGTGTTTGCGGACCAAGGTTTGGATGCGGCACTGGCGCCGAACCAGCTGCGCTGGGATCCGTTGCCGCTGCCCACCGCGCCGACGGATTTTGTCGCGGGCCTGGTACCGGTTGCGGGCAACGGCTCGCCTGAAACGCACGCCGGCTGCGGCATTTATCTGTATGCGGCCAATCAATCGATGCACAACCGTTACTTGTACAGCGCCGACGGCGAATGGCTGATCGTACCGGAGTCAGGAGCGCTGACCCTCGACACGGAACTCGGCCGCATCGACCTCGAACCGCAGGAAATCGCCGTCATTCCGCGCGGTGTGCGCTTCCGGGTGGGGGTGCAGGCGGGCGCCGCGCGCGGCTACATTTGCGAGAATTTCGGTGCGCCGTTCAGGCTGCCCGAGCTCGGGCCGATCGGCTCCAATGGCCTCGCCAATCCCCGCGACTTCTGGATACCGCGAGCGCGCTATGAAAATACCGACGACGGCCGGCATGAACTGATCGCGAAGTTCTTGGGTAACCTGTGGGTTGCGCCAATGAATCACTCGCCGCTCGATGTGGTCGCCTGGCACGGCAACAACGCTCCTTATAAATACGACTTGCGCCGCTTCAACGCGATCGGCTCGATTTCCTACGACCATCCGGATCCCTCGATCTTCGTGGTGCTGCAGTCGCCCAGCGATACCCCCGGCACGAGCAATCTCGATTTTGTGGTGTTTCCGCCGCGTTGGCTGGCAATGGAACACACCTTCAGGCCGCCCTGGTTCCATCGCAACGTGGCCAGCGAGTACATGGGATTGATCACCGGCGTGTACGACGCAAAGAGCGCCGGCTTCGTGCCCGGCGGGGCCTCGCTGCATAACTGCATGAGCGGCCACGGTCCGGACGCGGCAACATTCGAGACCGCGACCGCGGCCGATACCTCGCGGCCCGTGCATATCACCGATACGATGGCATTCATGTTCGAGAGCCGTATGGTGATCAAACCGGCACGGCACGCGCTCGAGGGCCGTCCGGTGTTGCAAAAGGATTATATGGATTGCTGGCAGGGTCTCAAAAAGCGCTTCGACCCGAGCCGCCCGTGAGTGAAACCATGCCGCTCGATGCCACCAACGATCCGCTCTGCAAGAGCTGGGTGCCGTCCGCGGAGCGGATCGACGGCGATTTTCCGATTCAAAATCTGCCGATTGCCGTATTTCGGCGTCGCGGCGCTGCCGCGGCGTTTCGCGGCGGCGTCGCGATCGGCGATCAGATCCTCGATCTCGCGGCGCTCGCGGCCACCGGCGCATTCCGCGGCGAGGAGGCGGCGGCCTTGAGCGCGGCGGCGCAATCGACGCTCAACGGCCTGATGCAGCTCGGCCCGTTGAGCTGGAGCGCGCTGCGCCACGCGCTGTTCGCGGGTTTGCTCGAGCGCTCGGCGCTGCGGGCGGTATTCGAGCCCTGTCTCGTGCCGCAAGCCCAAGCGGAATACGCGCTGCCGGCGCACATCGGCGACTTCACGGATTTTTATTCATCGATTCATCATGCGACGGCCGTCGGGCGCATGTTCCGACCGGACAATCCCTTGATGCCGAATTACAAATGGATGCCGATCGGATATCACGGCCGCAGTTCATCGATCGACGTGTCGGGACAGAGCTTTCATCGGCCTCAGGGTCAACGCCTGCCTCCCGGCGATTCACAGCCGCGCGTCGGCCCGAGCGAGCGCTTGGACTACGAACTCGAGCTCGGCGTGTTTTTGGGCAACGGCAATTCGTTGGGTTCCCCGATCCCGGTCGCCGGCGCCGAATCGCATGTATTCGGACTGTGCTTGTTGAATGACTGGTCGGCTCGCGATATCCAGGCGTGGGAGTACCAGCCATTGGGCCCGTTCCTGGCGAAGAACTTCGCAACGACGCTGTCGCCGTGGATCATTTCACTGCAGGCCTTGGCGCCTTTCCGTGTTCCGGCCGCGCGCGGTTCCGCGGACCCTGAACCGCTCGGTTACCTCACCTCGGAGTCGAACAGCGCTGCCGGCGGATTCGATATCCGCTTGGAGGCATTCCTGCAGACGGCATCGATGCTGGAGCGGCATGAGCCGCCGCAGCGGCTCTCCTCCACGAGCTTTCGCCACTCCTATTGGACGGTGGCGCAGTTGATCGCACACCACACGATCAATGGCTGCAATCTGCGCGCGGGCGATCTTTTGGGGACCGGCACTCAGTCGGGCCCGGATCCCGGCGAAGCCGGCTCCTTGCTCGAACTCAGCGCCGGCGGAAAGCAGCCGATCCGCATCGGCAGCACCGAAACGCGCACATTCTTGGAAGACGGAGATTCGGTGATTTTCCGCGCCTGGTGCGCCAAGCCCGGCGCCGCCCGCATTGGCTTCGGCGAGGTGCGCGGCCGCGTCCTGCCGGCGGCACTCTGATTCGATGGATTTGAGCGGCGCAGGGCGCGGCTAAATCTCGATTTGCCGCGCGACTTCGATCACTCGATCCGGCGGGAGATTGAAGCGATCGACGATCTTTGCCGAGTTGCGGTAGAGAAACGCGAACAAAGAAACCCGCCAGCTCTTCAGCGCCGAGCTGCGGGGTTTGCGCACCACCAAGTCGCGCGCCGCCACGAAGACCGCATGATCGACATCGATGGCCGCGTCGAGGCTCCGAACCTGATTGAGCGCGGCTCGGAGGTCCGGGATCTCGAAAAAACCGAATCGGGCGATCACGTGCCACAAGCCCTCGCCGACTTTCTCCACCTTCGAGCACCGCGGTCCGGAAATACGCGGCACATTTTCGAATACGATGCCGAGCGCAATGGCGTGGCGCGGCAGAACGCCCGTGAAATGCGCATGGTCCATAACCAGCCGCGACACCTTCTGGTTGCTCCGGGTCAGGAAAACCATCGTGCCATCGACACGCGGGATCGCGCCGGATTGCAACTCCGACAAGAATCGCTCCGCCGCTTCGGGTGTCTGCAGCACGGCGGTGTGCATGGCTTCGATGCCGAACCGCCAGGTGACCATGATCACGAACAGGATCGCGGCAAGACTCAAGGGAAACCAGCCGCCCTCCGCGATTTTCAAGAGATTCGCCCCGAAGAAGCTCGTATCCACGATGAGAAAGACACCGCTGACCGAGATTGCGACGGCGAGCGGCCAACGCCACACGTCGCGCATCGCCTTGTACAAAAGGACGGTCGTCAGCAGCATGGTGGTCGCGACCGCCGTACCGTACGCGCCGGCCAGCCGGTCGGAGCTGCCGAATGCGATGGTCGTGGCCACCGTCGCCGTCATCAGCAGCCAATTGACCACGGGGACATAGATCTGGCCATAAGTGCGATCCGAGGTCTGGCGGATGGATACGCCGGGAAGCCATCCGAGCTGCATGGCTTGGCGGGTCATCGAAAATGATCCGGTGATGATGGCCTGGCTGGCGATGATGGTGGCAATGGTCGCAAGCGCCACCATCGGATAGATCGACCACGCGGGAGCGATCAGGAAAAATGGATTTCCCGTTACGGAGCCCTTGTCCATCAGGAAGGCGGTTTGGCCCGCATAACTCAAGAGCAAGGCCGGCAGCACGATCGCGTACCAGGACCAGCGGATGGGCCCCTTGCCGAAATGGCCCATGTCGGCGTAGAGCGCCTCTGCGCCGGTGATGCACAGAAACACGCCGCCGAGCACCAGGGCGCCGCGGCCCCCCGAGTGAATCATGAATCTGACTGCGTATGTGGGTTCGAGCGCCGCGAGCACGCCCGGATGCGCGGCAATCGCGAACACGCCCAAGATCGCGATGACGAGGAACCACAGCAGCATCACCGGTCCGAAGGCGCGCCCGATGTTCTCCGTGCCGAATCGCTGCGTCGCGAACAACACAATGAGAATCAGCACCGCGCACGGCATGACGAAGGGTTTCAGCGAATCGGTGGCGACGTTGACGCCCTCGAGCGCGCTCAACACCGAGATCGCCGGCGTGATGATGCCGTCGCCGTAGATCAACGCGGCGCCGAGCAATCCCATAGCCGTCAGCAGCTTGAATCCGGAGACAAAGCCATTGGCGCCGATGAGCGACATCAGCGCCAGAATGCCGCCCTCGCCGTGATTGTCCGCGCGCATCACGAACAGGCAGTACTTGACCGAGACGGTGATGATCAGCGTCCAGACGATCAGCGACAGAATACCCAGTGCGCCGGCCGGGGTGAACTGACCTCCCATGGCTTGGACCACCGTCTGCAGGGTGTACAGCGGACTCGTGCCGAGATCGCCGAAGACGATTCCAAGTGCCGCGAGCTTAGCCCACTGCGCGGGCTTCGCAGCTGCGGCGGGTGCCGGGGCCGAATTGTTCATTGCACGGGAATCGGTGTTCACGGACCACGCGTTTGTCGAATGAGCCTACCTTACTGGGTTCCCGGCGCAAACGTGCAATTATTGTAAACAGCCGTAGGCGCACTCCCACCCGATCATGAGCGTCCTTCCGCTACTCGACCGAGCCCCGCGGGGGTAGCTTGGACCCTGCGTAGCTGTGAGTTGCTACCCCAGACGAGTTGCTGCCCCAGAGGAGATTAGCATGCGTATCAAGATCCACACCGAGTTGATGATGATCTCTGTGCCGTTGCTCTTGAGCAGTCAGGCAGCGCTTGGCGGCCTCACCGGAATCGACGTCAAGATCATCAACGATGGGACCGAGAATATTGTCGTCACCGTGTATGACACGAGCACGCAGCCCAACAGCGTCGTTCTCGCGCACGAACGAATCAACGGCTTCAGTACGGTGCCGGTCACCCTGGTTGCCGACGCCGCCGGCCGGGCCAACCTCTCGTGGACGGCGATTACAGCGGATCCCAACATGCACCGCTGCGGCCACGCAAGCAACGCGGGGCTGAACGATGCCGACTCCGTGAACGTGCACGCCGACTCGGAGTGCGTCGGCACCTAGCGCGGTCTCGCGCAACCGCTGTTCAGCGCCGGCCATCGACCGTATGATGGAGTGCGGTCGAGTTGCTATTCATCCGAGTTGCCATTCATCAGAGGGTGCTTGAGCGTCCACAAAGCGATTTGTCTTGGCGCCGGCAGCGCGATCTTGGCCGGCTGGTTCGGCTGCGCCGCCGCGGCTGACCGTTCCCATGTATTGAACATCTTTGCGTGGCCGGAGTATTTTCCGCCGGCCCTGGTGGCCCAATTCGAGGCCGAGTCCGGAATTCACGTGAACTACGCCGTGCTCGACTCTCCGCAAATGGCGGAGACGATTCTGTCCGTCGGGAATTCCAATTACGACCTGGTGACCATGAATGCGGCCCCCGAGTTGGGGCGTGAAATTCCCAAGGGCTTCTGGAAAGTATTGGACCGGACGCGCATTCCCAATGCACGTAATGCGGATCCCAAGATCATGCAATTGTTGAGCACGGTGGACCCGAACAATCAACACGCCATCCCGTGGATGTGGGGCACCACCGGACTCATCTACAACGTCGACAAGATCAAGGCGATCATGCCGAACGCGCCGGTCGGGAGCCTCGACATGGTTTTCAAAAAGGCCATCGCCGGCAAATTCGCCGCATGCGGTATCGGACTGCTCGACTCGTGGGGAGATATCCTGCCCATGGTGGCTCGCTACATCGGGCAGCCGGCCCTGTCATCGAACCCGTCGCAGCTCGACGCCGTGCTCGCCAAACTTGCCGAGATCAAGCCCTACATTCGGCGCATTTCCACTTCGGGCTACTACCAGCAATTGGCGGAAGGTGAACTGTGTCTGGCGATCGGCTATTCCGGCGACGCCTTGATTGCCCGCAGGATGGTGAATGAATCCCACGGCAGCATCAAAATCGATTATTCGTTCACGCGTGAAATCGTGCCGTTTTACATCGACAGCATGGTGATCCCGGCTGATTCGCCCAACGCCGCGGCGGCCCTGGCTTTCATCGACTTCGTCATGCGGCCCGAGGCGTCGGCTTCAGTGACGCGCTTCATTGGATTCGCAACTGCAAACGCTGCGGCGCTCCCCTTGCTTGAACCCAAGGTGCGGGACAACACGGTGATCTACCCTCCGCCCGAGGTCCGAGAACGCTTCGAGCTGCAGAAAATCTACAGCGCGGATGAGGCGCGCGCCTTTTCGCGCGCCTGGCTGCAGTTCAAATCCGGACAACTATAGAAGCGGGAGGACATTCGTGTTCGCGATGCTCAATGGGACAATCACGTGCTTGGACACATCGACCGCCGCCCCGATGGACGCTTGAGTCGCCGACGCCGGGCTGAACGCACCGGTTGCAATGGTGGTGCCGTAAAATCCGGCGAGCGTCGCGTAGTAGCCCGCGGGCACCGTATAGGCATCGCCATCCGTCGTCGTCAGCGGGGTGGGCGTCAGGCTGCTGCTGACGTTGACGAGGTTGAGGGTGCCCCCGCCGTAGGTGCCCTTGGTATCCGTGATGCCTTTGACTTGCCAGATGTCCCCGGCCAACTCCGTGGAGAAAGCGCCGAACGACTGCCAGATCGTGTCGGTCGACGCCGGCTGCACGGAAGCGCCCGAAGCGCCGAGCACTTGGCTCGAAAAGCTGATGGTCGTGGATGTGGCTTGATCTCGTTCGGTGAGGAAGATGATGTCGTCGGCGGCGGCGCCGGCCCCGGGTGACGCCAAAAAATAGGTGAAGAGCGGGCCGGGATACGAGCCCAAGGTGGTGGCGGTCGAGGATGTCACACCCTCCGGCACCGACAAGATAGTGCTGGTCACGCTGCCGCTTCCCGAGATCGAATATTCCTCGAAAAACAGGGTCGAGCCGTTCGAGCCGATGAGGCCGTAACCCGAAGTGTCCGCCGTAGGCAGCCCGCTGAAAAGCGTCTTCGGCGTCGGCTCGAGCGCTAAAGGTTCTTGGTATATGGCCGAAGCCGCGGTGCTCGACGGCGCCCCGATGAAATAGAGACTACTGGCATCGGTGAGACAGTCGCTGGCGATACCCGAGTAGAACTTGGTGGCGGTTCCGGACGCGGTAAATTCGTAGGCCTCGTATCCGGAGCCTGTGTTTACCGTATCGAGATTGCTGCCCTCGAGGTACGTCTTGGCCCCGTTGATGACGCCGATTATATTGACGCACGCAACCGGCGTCCCCTGCACACCGCTGAGCAGAGTCTTGGCGCTGGTAAACGTGGCGTTCGAGTACAAGTTCTCGTCGTCGGTGACCGAATCCCAATACAAGAGGCCGCCGAGTACGCCCGTGGTCAGATTCAACGGCAGGAAAATCCCATCGTTCAGAAGAGCGGGGAAGGTTGCGGTACCGCCCGGGATGTTGACCACTTCCGCGGCGGTGGCCGAAGAATCCGTGTAGTTCGCGAGATAGTAGGTGCCCCCGACCACTCCTTGGCAGTAGCCATCCGTGCCGGGTTGGGAACCCGCCTTCGGAGTGGCCACGTAGAAGACCACCGACAGCGTGGTGGGCTCCGCCGCATTCGCCTCGATCTGACCACCGAGGCAGATGCTCTTTGATGGAGGCACCGATAAGCTGGTGATTTGTGCCGGCACCGGAAGCGTGGCCGAAGCGAGATTCAGTCCATAGAGATGCTGATTTCCATCGGTGCCCTGCGCGGAATAGATCATGGCGTCGGGCGTAAGGTACGCGGGCGGAGTGGAACCGCTGACCAACCCTTTGAACGCGAGACCTAAGATGGTGGGCGGGTTGGTCGTCACGAATTGCGGCGCCGGTGGGGTCGCGGCTGCAATGTCGCTCGATTCGATCAGAAACAAGCCCGTCTTGCCGCCGGAGGTGCCCGACACCGGAGCAGCTGAGTACGGAAGCCAAAACGCGCCGGCGGTGCCGCCGCCCCCGCCCCCGCTCGAAGCGCAGGCCACGGCGACGTTCGTGACGTTGGCTGAACCCACCTTGCCCGATCCATTGCTGATGGTGCAGGTCTCGCCCGTCGGCTGCGTGGACACGGTGACGGCGTAGGAGCTGCCGCCCGCAAGCGCGGTCGTGAAGGTAAACGAACCATTGGCGGAAACCGTCAAGCTGTTCGCGCCATTGTCGAGCAGCGTCACGGACCCGGTGAGTCCGGTCACGGTGCCGCCGATCGTGTAGGTCGTCGGGGTCACGGCCGTGCAGACGACCGCGACGCCGGTGACATTGGCCGACCCCACCGTTCCCGAGCCGCCGGTCACCGCGCAGGTCTCGCCGCTCGATGCCACCGCGGTGACGCTGTACGCCGTGCCGGTGGTGAGTCCGGTGGGCAAGCTAAAAGCGCCGTTGCCGATCGCGCCGGAGCTGCCGGCGCCGGCGTCGCTCAAGGTGACCGTGCCGCCGCCGGTCAGGCCGGACACAGTGCCGCCGATCGTATAGGTCGTGGCAGGAGGCGGGGTAGCGGGAGGTGGGGTGCCGCCGCCTCCGCACGCCGCCAAAGCAAGCAGGATCAAGGAATGTGTGAGCGTTCGCAGTGCCGTTTTCATAGATAAACCCCATACCCCAAAGTAGCTGCGCCATCCGCGCGATGCGGAACCCATCCGCATCGCGCGGGATGGGGTGCGTGATCTCTTCTGGTATGTAAATGCGGAAAGCGCAGGCGAATCGCCTCATCGGCACATCGAAAATCATCCGCGCGGGGACAGGCGGCGCGCGGCGCCGCCATTCCGTCGCCGGCGTCAATTGTTCCCGGAGGTTGACCCGAGCGATTTTGACAAACCGAAGAACAAGCCGCGCCTCGGCCCGAACTGCGGCGCCCCGACCCCGACACCGGTGCCGTTGCGGATCTCATAGACCCGATCGAAGATATTGATCACATCGAAGCGCGCGGTCAGGGTACCGGCCCCCGGCAGGTCGAATACATGGGTGATCCCCGTATTGACCTGCGTGTAGTACGGCAGATGTTCGCCATTCGGGATATCGGTGCCGCCGTAGGCGGTCAAGACGCCGGGCGGCAAGGGTAGATCGGCGCGCAGACCCGAGCCGAGCAGGAAATCCGCGCTGAAACGCGTGCCGAGCCAGAGATAGGACACGCCGCCCGAGGCGGTGTGCTGCTGCTCATGGTCCAAATGAATGTAATTGTTGGCGATGTAGTCAAGATCCGGCGTGGTGAAATTGAATTGCGCCGAGTCGATCTGTTTGCCCTTCGCGCTTTGCACCGCGAGGTTCAAGTACGCGCTCAAAGTCTTGGTCGTGTAGTTGGCCGTGAACTCGGCGCCGTATTGCTTGCCGTAGCGGTAATTGAACGGCGTCAGAATGATGGGCGCACCGAACTGACCTTCGTCAATCAGATTCGCCGATTGCTTGTAATAAGTATCCACACCGACGCTGAAGCGGCGGTTGATCTTCTGCTGCAGACCGAGGTCGTAGTAGTTCGCGCGCTCAGGCTGCGGCGCCGTGGCGCCGGGCGACAGCGGCGGAGAGCTCGTGTTTTGGAACAAGGCGACGTCCTTGGCGCCTACGAGCTCGAAAGGCGGCGGCGACAAGTACCGAGAATAGCCGGCATGCAGCGTCGTGTCCGGCGCGATTTGCCAGATCATATTCAAGCGCGGGCTCACCTGGCTCGCGCTCGTATACGCCGTAAACCGATCGAATCGCAAACCGTAGTTCACCGTGAAATCCGGCCGCCACTTCCATTCGTCCTGCAGGTACGCACTGTAGATCCATTCGGTCGCTCCGCCATTGTCGATGATGGAGACGGGCATATCGCTGCTTTGCGTCCCCGCGGCGTCCGTGTCGAGCACCTGCGATGTCGTCGCGCTGATCGAGTGATCGGTCTGCAGAAACAGCCCCGCTCGCAGGGTGTGGCTGTCATTGAGCTGGTAGGCGCCGTCGCTCTGCGCCGCGTAGGCGACGTTTTGCTTGTAGGCGTCTTGTGAAATCCCCGTGAACAATAAATCCCCCAGCGGGTCCGGCACGAAAGTCAGCGACGAATAGCGGGCGATCAAAGAGGTCTGAACGTCGAGCGCGCCCGCGGAATGCTGCCAGCTCAGCGCGCCGAACTGCGTGACTTCCCGCTGGTTCTCGTTCAGATCCTGGCTCGGATACGTGCGCACGCCATCGACGTCCAATCCAAGCGAGGGCTGCTTATCGCCGAGGTTTGGAATCTGGAACTTTCCGACCGAACTGCCGAGCATGAGCGCGACTCGATTCTCGTCATTCAAGATATTTTCGAAGTAGCCGAAGCCGTGATACTGCGTGGTGTGATCGTGGATCGGATTCGAACTACCATCGGGCGATTCGATGCCGAGGTCGTTGCGCAGAAAATCTCCCGACACGAAGTAGCTGAATGATCCTGAACCGCCCCCATAGGCGAAGCTCGGCTCGACCTCGCCATGGCTGCCGCCGTAGATGGATACCGCGCCGCCCTGCGTCTGGATGCCGCTCTTGGTGGTGATATCGATGATGCCGGCGGTACGCAGGCCATATTCCGCGGGCAGCGCACCGGTGATCAGGCTGATGGATGAGATCAGCCGGGGATCGAGGGACTGACCGAATACGCTGATTCCTTCGGGCAGAACGATGCCGTTGATGCGGTATTGCAGTCCGTTGTGCTCGCCGCGCACATGGAATTGCCCGAAGGAATCCTGCGCGACGTCGGGCGCCTGCATGACGACCTGGTTGAGCAGGGTATTGTCGCCGCCGGGAGTGGCCGCGATGGCCTGGGAGTCGATGGTGTAAGTCGAGGCCCCGATCTCGGTCTGAATGCGCGAACGCCCTTCATCCAAGTGTTGAGCCGATACGACGATCGCGGGCAAAATCGAGTCGAGCGCCCCCAGAGAAGCGTCCGCCGCAGGTCCGGAGGCGTCAGCTGCCGGCGCCGCGGCGTCAACCGCGGGTCCGACGGAGGTGTCGGCCGGTGCGCCTGCGGCCTCGGCAGCGCCCGCGGTGCAAGGAATGCCGGTGAACGTGAGCGCGGCGGCAAAGCAAGCTGCCGCACGCATGCATGAAAAACTGACCATCAAGAAACCCCCGAAGAAGCTGAAAGCGCGCCGCTACCGATCGCTCGGGCGGCCCATGCTCAAGGAACGATCAGCTCAGGGAGGGGGGGCCGCGGCTGCGCGGCGTGGGGACTCTGGTGTCGACGGCCTCAATTTGAGGCTGGGAAATGCGTTCCGCCTTGGCGCGGACCAACAAAGGAATATGGAAAGTATGGCTGAAGGCGGGAGTAACGACCTGCGCAAAGGCCGGGCACAGCGCGCACAAACCATCCGCGGTACCACCCGCGTCGCGCAGCTCGATGCTTTGCACGCCGGAGAAATGGCTGAGTTCGTGAACAACGGCGCCCTGCTGCGCCGCAATCAGCAGCAGCATGAGGCACAGCGACTTGTACACGTGTCTCACGAGATCCGTTGTCCTGGCGCAAACATATGCAAAAGCTAACAGAAAACGGGCTTTCTTGCAGTAGTCATCGCACCCGATGTGCGGCAATCGAGCGATTCGATCGCTAGCCGGCGCGGCTCACCTGCCGGTGCAGCCACACGCGGGCTGTCGCCCAGTCGCGGTCGACGGTCGCCCGCGAGATCCCCAACACGTCGGAAATCTCGGGCGATGACAGGCCGCCGAAGAACTTCATCTCCACGATCTGCGCCTGGCGTTCATCGACGCGCGACAGGTCTCTCAACGCATCATCCAAGGCCAGGAGTTCGGCGTCCCGCTTGACCGGGATGGAGGGCAAATCCGCAAATTCGATCTTGAGTCCCCAATCCCGTTTATGGGCATCGCGTCCACGCGCGAGGTCCACCAGGATTTGGCGCATCGCCCGCGAGGCCACGGCGACGAAGTGCGCACGGTTCTGCAACTCGCCCGGTTGCGCGCCTACCAGGCGCAGGTAGGCCTCATGGACCAGCGCGGTGCTCTGCAGAGAATGATCCGCCCGCTCGGATTGCAGATGATAGTGAGCGAGACGCCGGAGCTCCTGGTAGACGAGCGGCAAGACGTCCTTGAGAGCTTGTTCGTCACCTTCTTTCCAGTGACGCAATAGCTCGGTAACCCGACTAAACTCCTCCTGGGGCATGCTGCGAGCCTATGCAAGCACTCCGCCGGCGTCAATCGAGGAAATGGAGCTTTGCCCTACGTAACCCGACGCGTATTCGTCATCACCATCGGTGCCGCGGCCGTGATTCCGGCCGCCCTGCGGCGGCAGGCCGCGTCGTGCGCGCCGGCCGGATCTCCGTACCGCTTCTTTGGAACCGCAGAGGCGCTGTTCGTCGAGTCCGCCTGCGAGCGGCTGATTCCCGCCGATGAATCGGGTACGGGCGCGAGCGGCGCGGGCGTGCCGCGATATTTGGATTCACAGCTCGGCGGCGCGTGGGGCTTGGGTCAGCGGCCGTACCGCAGCGGACCGTGGCAACCGGGAACTCCATCGCAGCTGTATCGGCCGCCGTTCACGCCCGCCGCACTATTCCGCACGGCATTGCGCGCGATCATCGACGGTTTCGAATCGCGCGGCACCGCGTTCCATGAGCTTTCGGCGGATGCGCAGGATGCATACTTAAGATCCCTCGAGGCGGGCGCCGTGGATTTGGACGGCGTATCGTCCGCGGTGTTCTTCGACATGTTGCTGAAAATGACGGTGGAGGGTTTTTTCAGCGATCCGGTCCATGGCCGAGATCGCGGGCTGGTGGCGTGGCGTGTACAGGGTTTTCCGGGCGCCTACGCCGCAAGGTATCGGTTTGCGGATTTCACAATGCGTTAGAATTAACCGCAAGGTGAGTATCCTTTCATCATGAAGCTGCGAACGCATACCTACGCCTTCGATTCGCACTTTCTCCATCTGGACGTGCAGATGGGTATGATCGCGGCAGGCCTCGCGGTGGTGTGCGTCGAAGCGGTCGAGCCGGAATTGGTGCAATGGCTGCAATCGAAGGGTATACGATGATCGGCAACGGCGGCGGCGCCGTGCATTGCATGTGTCAGGCCTTGAAGCGCGACCTTGAGCGAAATCCATGATGCCGCGCGGCGCACCGTGGTCCGCGGCGCCGCCGCGGCGGTCGGCCTGCTTTCCTTTCGAGGATTAGCCTTGGCCGGCCCAAGCGAATCGGAAACCGCGCGCCTCGCGGAACTCAGCGCTGCCGAGGCCGTCGCCCAAATGTCGCGCGGCGAGCTTTCCGCCGAGCGCTATGCCGAGGCGCTGCTGGCGCGGTGTCACGCGGCCCGCTCGCTCAATGCGTTCATCACGCTCGAACCTGAACGCGTGCTCGAGGATGCGCGCGCCCGTGATCGCGAACGCCGTGCCGGTGCGAAGCCCGGCCCCTTGTTCGGCCTACCGATCCCCGTCAAGGACAGCGTCAACACCCGCGATTATCCAACCACCGGAGGTACGCCGGCGTTGCGGGCTTTCCGGCCGCGGGAAGATGCGCCGGTGGTCGCGGCTCTGCGGGCCGCCGGAGCCATCGTGCTCGGCAAGACCAACCTGCACGAGCTTTCCTACGGCTGGACCAGCAACAATCTTGCGTTCGGCGCGGTCCGCAATCCCTATGATCCGGCGCGGATTCCCGGGGGCAGCAGCGGCGGAACGGCGGCGGCGATCGCGGCGCGGCTCGCGCCCTTGGGCGTCGCGGAAGATACCGAAGGCTCGATCCGCGTGCCCGCCGCGTTTTGCGGCATCAAGGGATTTCGCCCGACGACGGGGCGCTATTCGACGGCAGGCTGTGTGCCGATCTCGCCCTTGTTCGATCAGGTCGGACCGCACGCGCGCACCGTGGAGGATCTGGCTTTGTTCGATGCCGTGCTGGCCCACGACACGCGCCTGGTCAAGGCCGGCCCGCTCTCAGGCGTGCGTCTCGGCGTCGTGCGCGACTATTGGTTCGCGGGCCTCGACGCGGAGGTGGAGCACATCACGGAGGCCGCGCTGAAGCGGCTCAAGGATGCGGGCGCGGAACTCATCGAAACGGAATTGCCGGGCATTGCGCGGCTCATCGATCTCACCACCGATCAGGTGCAAAACCACGACGTGAGCGGCGCCCTCGCACGCTATGTCAAAGAGTACGGCAGCGGCGTGACGCTTGCGGAACTGATCGAACGCGCGAGCCCCGACATCCAAGCGGTATTCAGGAGTTACGTGCTGCCCGGCGGCGCGAATGTCGTGTCCGAGCGCGAGTACGCCGCCGCGCGCGATCAGTACCTGCCGGAACTGCAGCGGTTGTATCAGGATTATTTCTCGCGCACGCGGGTCGCCGCGATGGTTTTTCCCGCCACGCGGGTGGCGGCGCCGCTGATCGGCGAGGAAACCACGCTGCAGATTCGCGGTCAGCCGGTCGACTTCGCTCAAGCGGTGGCGCGCAACATCGCCCCCGGCAGTACCGCCGGATTACCGGGTTTGGTGTTGCCCGCCGGACTGACCGCCGCCGGCCTGCCGGTCGCGCTCGAGTTCGACGCGCCCGCCGCCGCCGACCGTGCGCTGCTCACGCTGGGTGCGGCCCTCGAGCAAACGCTCGGGCCGTTGCCGGCCCCGCGCGCGCCGCTTACTTGACGATCTGATTGATCTTCGAGCCTTCGAGCGAGACGTCGGCGATCAAACCCTTCTCGGCGAAAATGAAGCCTAAGATCGGTTTGTGCAGCGTCTCGGTGTCGTAATCCCCGGCGGCACCTTTTGAAACCATCGCGATTCCGGTGTCGGCCCCGACGGACCAGCCCTTGCTGCTCTCGAATTTCGCGAGCGCCTCGGGAGTCATGAACAGGATGACTTCCTTATGTTTTGCCACGCCGAGCGTGAGGCCCACCGACGCGGACGAAACACTGTAGTAACCCGCGGTCTGGCCCTTGACTTGCAAAACGCCTTCGCCGCGCTCACCGGCAATGCCCGCGCCGGCCTTGGTAACGCGCGGAAAAATCAGCACGCCGGCGGCATCGTTGAGCAATTTGGAGTTGCTGGGATTCAGCCCTTGAAATTGACTGAGCGCAATGCTGACCCGAGCGTCAATTTGTGCCTTGGTGGCGGCAAAAACCGCCGCGCCGCCGAGCATGGTGGCGATTGCGAGGCCGGCCACGCCGAATCGTTTCATCGAATTCATAAGATTTCCCTACGGTTAGTGCACACGAGATTGTCGAGGACATGGCATCGCCACAGAGCATCATGAGTGATAGTCTCCGCGTCTGTCTGTACGGTAGCGAACTCCGCGCATGCGATTGCCCCAAATATTACTCGCCGCCGGCGCGATTTTCAGCCACCCCGGACACGCCGCCGCGCCATTCGCCTTAGAATCGCCGGACGGCATGGTGGTTACCGCGCAGCACCTGGCCTCCGAAACCGGTGCCGCCATTTTGCGCCAGGGCGGCAATGCCATCGACGCGGCGGTGGCGGTCGGCTATGCGCTGGCCGTCGTGCACCCCTGCTGCGGCAATCTCGGCGGCGGCGGCTTCATGGTCATACATCTCGCCAACGGTAAGAACACTTTCCTCAATTTTCGGGAAAAAGCACCGCTGGCCGCGAGCCCCGACATGTATCTCGACGCCCGAGGCAATCCCGTACGCGGCAAGAGTTTGGACGGCTATCTCGCCGTCGGCGTTCCCGGCACCGTGCTCGGCCTTGAAACCGCGCGCGAAGAGTATGGAACCCTGGCGCGCGCGACGCTGATGGCACCGTCGATTGCGCTCGCGCAGGAAGGCTTCCTCTTGACGCGCGGCGACGTCGACGTGCTCGAGGACGCCACGGCGGAGTTCAAGACCCAGGCCAACATTGCACCGGTATTCTTGAAGCATGGCGCGAATCTCGAGCCGGGCGACGCCCTGGTGCAGCGCGACCTCGCGGCGACTCTGCGCGCCATCAGTGCGGGCGGTGCGCAAGCGTTTTATCACGGCGCCATTGCCGAGGCGGTGGTTGCGGCGAGCAAGGCCCATGGCGGACTCCTGACGCTGGAGGATTTCGCGGCCTATAGCGTCACGGAATCGCCGCCCACCAGCTGCAGCTATCGCGGCTACGCAATCCTGTCCGCGCCGCCGCCGAGTTCCGGCGGCGTCACCTTATGCGAAATGCTGCAAATCCTGCAAGACTATCCCCTCAAGGCGCTCGGTTTTCACTCCAGCGAATCCGTTCACTACATGGCAGAGGCCATGCGCTACGCCTACCGCGACCGCAATCGCTATCTCGGTGATCCCGCCTTCGTCGCCAATCCGGTCGAACGGCTGATTTCCAGCGCAAATGCGGTGGCCATCCGCGCGCGCATCACGGCGCATCGGGCGACGCCCTCGGCCTCGCTCGGCGGCGCCGACGCCCCTCCAGAAAATGCCACGACCACGCACTACTCGGTGGTCGATCATTGGGGCAACGCCGTGTCGGTCACCTATACCATCAACGATGATTTCGGCGCCAAGGTCATCGCCGGCAACACCGGTTTCTTCTTGAACGATGAGATGGACGACTTCACGGCCAAGCCGGGCACCGCCAATTTATTCGGACTGGTGCAGGGCAAAGCGAATGCCATCGCCCCCGGCAAGCGCCCTTTGAGTTCCATGACGCCGACCATCGTGCTCCAAGACGGCGCGCCGCTGTTGGTGCTGGGCACGCCCGGCGGACCACGCATCATCACCACCGTGCTCGAGATTCTCCTCAACGTAATCGATCACGGCATGACGCTGCAGGAAGCCGTGGATGCGCCGCGCATCCATCACCAGTGGCTGCCGGACACCCTCGCGGCTGAACCATTCGCCCTGTCGGCCGACACGGCTGCGGCGCTGACTCGCATGGGCTACCACATCGTGCCTCTCGAACTCTGGGGGAGCGCCAACGCCGCCGAGGCGATCGGCATTGCGCCCAAGGATCCGGCGCTCGCCAAGACGCTGGGGTTTCCCCGCCCAGGCCTCCTCTATGGCGCGAGCGACCCGCGGGCGCCGGCCGGAGCGGCGCGCGCGCCGTGATGACTCTCGTGACGACCCTTCAAAGGAAAACCTGCATGCACAAAATCCTCATCGCCGGCGCCGCGGCCGCCCTGCTCACCGGCACTCTGCGCGCTCTGCCCCCGGCCTCATCCGGCGAAGTGAAATTCCGCGAGTTGTACAAGGAGCTCGTCGAGACGAACACGACGCTGTCGGCCGGCAGCTGCACCTTGGCTGCGGAGCGCATGGCGGCGCGGTTGAGGGCGGCGGGCGTCGCCGACTCGGACCTCTATCCTTTCGCCGCACCCGATCACCCGAAGGAAGGCGGCCTGGTGGCCATCTATCCGGGACGCGACCCGAAGCGCAAAGCACTGCTGCTGCTCGCACACTTGGATGTGGTCGAAGCCAAGCGCGAGGACTGGGCTCGCGACCCCTTCACCCTGGTGGAAGAAAATGGCGCGTTCTACGCACGCGGCGCCGTCGACGACAAGGCCGAGGCGGCGATCTGGGTCGACACGCTGATCCGCTACCGGCAGGAAAATTTTCGTCCGCTGCGCACCATCAAACTCGCGCTGACCTGCGGCGAGGAGACCTCGGGTGCACTCAACGGCGCGCAATGGCTCAGCCAAAATCGGCGCGATCTCATCGACGCGGCATTCGCGCTCAACGAAGGCGCGGCCGGAGAACTCGGTGCGGACGGCCGGCGGGTGGCCCTGGAAATTCAGGCCGGCGAGAAGACCTCGCAGAACTTCCGGCTCGAAGTCACGAACCCGGGCGGCCACAGCTCCCGGCCGGTCAAGGACAACGCCATCTACCGCCTGGCCGCGGCGCTCACGCGCATCCAGGCCTACGAGTTTCCGGCGCAATTCACCGACGGGAATCGCGCCTACTTCTCCGGGATGGCGCGCCTCCAAGCCGCCAAGGGCGAGAACGATGTGGCGGCCGCGATGCAGGCGCTGGTGAAAGACCCGAACGACGCGCAGGCGATCGCCCTGGTCTCCGCCAAGGACCCGAGTTGGAACGCGACGCTGCGCACCACATGCGTCGCGACGATGCTCGATGCCGGGCACGCGACCAATGCGTTGCCGCAGCGCGCCCGCGCCAACATCAATTGCCGCATCTTTCCCGGGGTCGCACAAGAAACTGTGCGCCAGCAACTCGAGCAGCTGGTCGCGGATCCCAAAGTCAAGGTCACCACCCTCGAAACACGCGGACCGAGTTCGCCGCCGCCGCCGCTGACTCGCGAGGTGCTGGGCCCGGTCGAGAAATTGGCGGCCGAGTTCTGGCCCGGTGTTCCGGTGCTGCCGATTCTGCAGCCGGGCGCGACCGACGGCCAGTTCTTGAATGCTGCCGGCATTCCAACGTATGGTTTCGAGCCGGTGTTCGTCGGCCCGGATCTTGGCAATATTCACGGTCTCAATGAATACGTGAGCGTTGAGTCGCTGCTGCAAGGCCGGGAATTTCTCTACCGGCTCATCAAGATCTACGCAGATCAGAAATAGGAGTGCGATGCATGATCAAAGTCAGCGTTTTGTATCCCAACAAACCCGGATCCCGATTCGACATGAACTACTATGTCGCCCATCACATGCCGTTGGCCATGCGGCTGCTCGGCAAGGCGCTGCGCAAAACGGAAGTGGATTCCGGCCTGCAAGGGACCGCGCCGGGAGAGCCGCCGGCATTCTGGGGCGGCTGCCAATTCTACTTCGATACCATCGACGCGTTCGTCAAAGCCTGGGGACCGGTGGCTCAAGAAGTGACCGCCGACATCCCGAAGTACACCGACGTGGCGCCGCTCATCCAGTTCAACGAAGTCAAGCTGTCGGTGTAATCATCGCGCGGCGCGGCGCCAAGGGCCTTGGCCCCGGAGTTCACGAGTTCTTTCCGACGCTGGTCTATACGGCTGCGTTGCAGCGGACCGGCGCGCAGGAATTCAACCGTCAACTCTTGAAGGAATGCCGGCAGCTGCGCGCGGATGACGCGGCCGGCCGCCGCTGGTCGGCCAAGAATTATCCGGGAGGCTATACCTCGTACGGCTCGATTCACTGGCTGCAGCGTGCCTCACCGACCTTCGCAGCCCTGCAGCGCAAACTGGCGCGCCACGTGAAGGCGTTCGCCGCCGCCACCGAGTGGGATCTCACGAAGCGCGAATTATCGATGACGGATTGCTGGATCAATATCATGCCGCGGCGCACGGTGCACGGTTTGCACCTGCACCCGCTGTCGACCGTCAGCGGCACCTACTATGTGCGGGCGCCGCACGGGGTGCCCCACATCAAATTCGAGGATCCCCGCCTGGATCGTTTCATGGCGGCGCCGCCAAAAAAATTGGATGCGCGGACCCGCAACCGCGCCTGGATCACCGTTCCCGCCCGCGCCGGGCATGTGCTGCTGTTCGAGAGTTGGCTGCGTCACGAGGTGACGCCCAATCTCGCCGACGCCGAACGCGTGTCCGTCAGCTTCAACTACAACTGGTTTTAACCGCCCCCGAAGCGGCTTGCGCGCGTAGAATTGCACCATGCCTACCACCACCTCCGACGCCACCATGGCGGTGTTTCTCGACCTCGAGAACATCGCGCTCGGCGCGCGCGATGCCAATTACCCGAGCTTCGACATCCAAAAGGTGCTCGAACGCTTGCTGCTGAAAGGCCACATCGTGGTCAAGAAGGCGTACTGCGATTTCGATCGCTACAAGGACTTCAAGCGGGGCCTGCACGAAGCGGCCTTCGAACTCATCGAAATACCGCATGTGCGCCAGTCCGGCAAGAACTCCGCCGATATCCGCATGGTCGTCGACGCGCTCGATCTCTGCTACACCAAGGGCCACGTCGATACCTTCGTCATCCTGAGCGGCGACTCGGATTTCTCGCCGCTGGTGAGCAAGCTGCGCGAAAACGCGAAGACCGTGATCGGCGTTGGGGTGAAGAACTCCACCTCGGACCTGTTTCTCAACAACTGCGATGAATTCATCTACTACGATGACCTGGTCCGCAAAGAGCCCTCCAAACGCCGCCGCACGGCGGCGGCCGCCCCCCGCGCCGCGGCTGCGCCGGCGGGTGGCGCACCGGCGAGTGGCGCGCCGCCGGAGAGCGCGCCCGCGGAGAACAAGGGCCCTGATCTTCACGACGCGCTCGAGCTCGTGGTGGAAACGCTGGAGGCCATGACCGGGGAGCGCGGTGAAAATGAACCGATTTGGGGTTCGATGATCAAACAGGCCATCAAGCGCCGGCATCCGGGTTTCAATGAGCGCGCCTATGGCTTCCGCTCGTTCAACGATCTCTTGGCGGATGCCCAGAAACGCGGCTTGCTGACCCTGCGGGCGGACGAGAAATCCGGCGGCTACACCGTGCGCGTGCCGCTGGAGAGGCCTCAAACCGCCAAACCTTGAACTTGAATCCGACCGCCCTCACTGTCTATCTCAAGTACAGTGGCCGGGGTTGGAATGATGAATGCGGGGAGCCGAAAGTCTTGGATGTGGGCGGAAGCTTGTGCGCTGCTTGATGAGGCGGAGCGCCGGCATCGGCGTTTTTATGAGCTGCTGACCGCACCGTCCGCGGCGCCCGTCTGGGAGCCGCCCGCCAACATGTACGCGCGGGGTCCCGAGGTGCATGTCACGGTGGCGCTGCCGGGCGCGCGCGCCGAGGATGTAGCGGCGCAAATCACTCCCGCAGGGCTATTGATTGAAGTCACCGTCCCGCCGCCCGCCTTTGAGGCCGGCGTCGAGGTCGTGCGTCTGGAAATTCCCTATGGCCGGATGCGGCGGCGAATCGACCTGCCGCCCGGGAGCTACACGCTGCGCGAACTGCGCCTCGAGCGCGGTTACCTGTTCCTGCAGCTCGCGAGGACAAGCCTATGAATGCCGCCGAAGATCATCAACCGCCGAGCAGCGTAGTGCCCGAAGATGTGCTCATCATCGTGCCGGTTCCCGATCTCGTGCTGTTTCCGGGCGTGGTCCTCCCTGTCACCTTGAGCGGCAAGCACGCGCTGGCTGCCGCCCAGGAGGCGGTGCGCACGCACCGCCGCGTCGGTTTGGTTCTGCAAACCGAAACGGGCAGCGAGCCCGACCCCGACAAATTGCCTCGGATCGGCACCGCCGCATCGATCGTCCGGTTCGTGACGGCAGGCGACGGCACGCACCATCTGATAGCCCAGGGTGAAGAGCGCTTCACGCTGCTCGATTACGTGAGCCGCGAGCCGTTCCTGGTCGCGCGTATCGAAGCTCACAAGGAAGCCGCCGCGATCGACAGCGACATCGAAGCGCGCGGGCTCACCTTGCGCGAAAGGGCCATCGAAGCGTTGCAGCTCCTGCCGCAGGCCCCGGCGGAACTTGCCAATGCGATTCGCGCCATCGAGTCGGTTTCCACTCTTGCCGACATCGTCGCGAGCTTCATGGATTTGAAGGCTGCGGAGAAGCAGGAGATTTTGTCGACCTTCGACTTGAAGACACGTTTGGATCGCGTGCTGGCGCTATTGAACCGGCGTATCGAAGTGCTGAAGGTGTCGCGGCAGATCGATGAACGGACTCGCGAAGCCTTCGACGAACGTCAGAAGGAAGCGGTGCTGCGCGAGCGCTTGCGGCAAATCAAAAAGGAGCTCGGCGAAACCGAGGGTTCCGGGGCCGAACTCGAGGACCTCAAGAAAGCCATCAAGGACGCCGCCATGCCCGCGGAAGCGGAGGAGCAGGCGCTGCGCGAACTCGCGCGCCTCGAACGCATGCCGGACGGCGCAGCCGAGTATTCCATGACCCGCACGTACCTCGACTGGCTCATCGCCATGCCTTGGTCGAAGACCGACCCGGAACAGCTCGACATCGAGCGGGCGCGCAGCATCTTAGACGATGACCACTTCGGGCTGGAGAAGGTGAAACGCCGCATTCTCGAATTCCTCGCGGTGCGAAAACTCAATCCGCAGGGGCGCAGCCCGATCCTGTGCTTCGTGGGGCCGCCGGGAGTCGGCAAGACTTCCTTGGGCCAGAGCATTGCCAAGGCGCTGGGACTCAAGTTCCGGCGAGTGAGCTTGGGCGGGGTGCACGATGAGGCGGAAATTCGCGGGCATCGGCGCACCTATATCGGTTCGCTGCCGGGCAACATCGTGCAGGCCGTGCGCAAGGCCGGCCGGCGCAATTCGGTGCTGATGCTCGATGAAGTGGACAAGCTCTCTGCGAGCTACCAAGGCGATCCGTTCTCAGCGCTGCTCGAAGTACTCGATCCGGAGCAGAACAACTCCTTCCGCGACAACTATCTCGGCGTGCCGTTCGATCTCTCGCAGGTGTTGTTCATCGGCACCGCGAATGTGCTGGACTCCATTCCGGCGCCGCTGCGCGACCGCATGGAAATCATCGAACTCACCGGCTACACCGAAGAGGAAAAGCTGCAGATCGCGAGACGCTACCTGCTCAAGCGCCAATTGGAGGCCAACGGCCTGACGGCGGAACAGGTTACGGTGTCCGACGAGGCCCTGCGCCGCGTCATCGTCGATTACACGCGCGAGGCCGGCGTGAGAAGTCTCGAGCGGCAGATCGGAGCGCTGCTGCGCAACGCGGCGGTGACCATCGCCTCGGGCCGCGCCGCCAGCGTCGCGATCGGCGCCGACGAAGTTCCCGGAATCTTAGGAGCGGCGCGCTTCGAGAACGATGTCGCGCTGCGCACCAGCGTGCCGGGTGTGGCCACCGGGCTCGCATGGACGCCGGCCGGCGGCGATATTCTGTTCATCGAATCGAGCCGGGTGAAAGGCACCGGCAAGCTCATCCTGACCGGTCAGTTGGGCGATGTGATGAAGGAGAGCGCCCAGGCGGCGGTCACCTTGGTCAAATCGCAGGCGGCCCGGCTGGGAATCGATCCCTCGGCACTGGAGGATTGCGATCTGCACATTCATGTGCCGGCGGGCGCCATCCCGAAAGATGGACCGAGCGCCGGAGTCGCCATGGCGACATCATTGGCCTCGCTGCTGTCGCAGCGCACGGTACGGTCGGATGTGGCCATGACCGGCGAAATCAGCCTGCGCGGCGTGGTGCTCCCGGTGGGCGGCATCAAGGAAAAATGCGTCGCCGCCGCGCGTGCCGGCATCCGCACGGTCATTCTGCCGGCGCGCAACCGCCGCGATCTGGAAGACATTCCGGAGAGCGTCCGCAACCGGCTGGAATTCGTGTGGGCGGAGAAGATCGACGACGTGCTGGTGCGCGCGCTCGAAGCCGCACCGGCGCAGCGCGCGGCGGCTTGACCGCCTAAAGAGCCGGATGCGCTGCGAGCCGATGCAGCCGCGCGATGCGTTCGAGCGCGGGCGGATGAGAATCGTAGAACGCCGAGTGGACCGGATCCGGCGTCAAGGTGGTGGCGTTGTCCCGGTAGAGTTTGACGAGGGCACCGGCCAGGCGCCCGGCGTCGGAGTATTCGCTGGCAAAATCGTCCGCTTCCCGCTCCTGCCGGCGCGACCACCAGGATTCGAGCGGCGTCGCAAAGTAAGCGAACACGGGTACGGTCAGTGTGAACAGCAGTACCGCCATCGCGGGTGAAGCTGCGGGCACGCCGAGCGCGCTATAAAAACCCGGCTGCCGCGCCAGCCAGCCGAGTAGCGCCAGCCCCGCGAGCACCGACAGCGCCGACACGCCCAAGCGCTGGCGCACATGATGCAGCCGGAAATGGCCGAGTTCATGGGCCAGCACGGCTTCGATTTCATCCGTGTCGATCCGCGCCAACAGCGTATCGAAGAAAACGATGCGCTTGTTGCGCCCGATGCCGGTGAAATAGGCGTTGCCATGCGCCGAACGGCGCGAGCCGTCCATGACGAACACGCCGCCGCGCGCCGCGAATCCGCAGCGCTCGAGCAGCGCCTCGACGCGCTGTTTGAGCGCCGCGTCGCTCAAAGGAGAAAATCGATTGAACAAGGGCGCGATGAACCGCGGCGCCGCCCAGGTAAGTCCCAGCGTCGCGCCGAGCCACACCAGCCATGCCCACAACCACCACCAGGCTCCGGCCTTCTCCATGAGGGCGAGCGTGGCGAGAACGAGAGGGCCTCCCAATATCAAGCCGAGCAGCAGCCGCTTCGCAAGATCCAGCGCGTAGAGACCCGGCGAAATCCGATTGAACCCGAAACGCGCCTCGATGCGAAACGTACGCCACAGCGCAAACGGCAGGCCGAGCAATTGCAGGAGCAAGAGCACGCAGAGCACGACCAGAGTTCCGGCCCACGGTTCGCTCAAGTGCACGTGCCGCACCAGGGCGTCGAGCGCCGCCAGGCCTCCGCCAATCGTCATGAGCAGTTTGATCAGCGCTTCGAAGAGCGTCGCCCAGCGCCCGAGTTCGACTCGCGCCGCCGTATAGTCGGCGGCACGCTGCTGGTCGGTCAGCACGATCTGCCCGGCAAACAGTTCGGGCACCCGGTCACGGTGCGCCCGCACAGCCGCCAGCTGCCGCGACCCAAGCCACAGGCGCACGGCGGTCTCCGCCGCGACCGCGAGGATGAAAAGTTCAGTCAGCCTCTGCATTACGGTAGCGGGCGGGCTCGGTAATCACGGAAATAGCGTAGACGAATTGGCCGGCGAGCGGAACACCAACGGCTTCTCTTCCACGCGCGGCCGCTCGGCGTGTTCGCCCTGTCCGGCGTGATCGGCACGGTTCACGACCGCGGTCACCAGGCCGTGATGCGGCGACAGATCGCATACCGGGTCCGCGTTGGCCGCATCGCCGGTCAAGAGGTACGCCTGGCAGCGGCAACCGCCGAAGTCGCGGGTCTTTTCAGGGCAGCTGCGGCACGGTTCCTTCATCCATTGATCGCCGCGAAAATGATTGAAACCGGACGAGTCGAACCAGACCTCCCGCATGCTGGCGCTCTGCACGTTGGGGAACTCGAGGCCCGGCAGCATGCGCGCAGCGTGACACGGCAGCGCGGTACCATCCGGCGTGACCGTGAGAAAGATCGATCCCAAACCATTCATGCAAGCCTTGGGACGGCGTTCGAAATAGTCGGGGACGACGAAAAAAATCCGCATCGGCCGGCCCGTGCGTTCGCGAAAGCGCCGCGTCGCCTCCTCCGCGCGCTCGACTTGGCTGCGGCTCGGCATCAATTGCTCACGGTTGTGCCAGGCCCAGCCGTAAAACTGAGTATTGGCAAGTTCCACGTATTCGGCGCCCATCCGCTCCGCCATCGCCAAGATTTCCTCCACGTGATCGATGTTGAGCCGGTGCAGCACTACGTTCAACACCATCGGAAAGTCGTATTGCTTGATGAGCGCGGCCACTTTGGACTTCAAATCGAACGTGCGCGTGCTGCTCAAGAAGTCGTTCATCTGCCGCGAACTGTCTTGAAACGAGAGTTGGATGTGATCGAGGCCTGCCGCCTTCAGGGCGCGGATCCGCATTTCGTTGAGGCCGACGCCGGAGGTGATGAGATTGATATAGAACCCGAGCCGATGCGCCTCCGCAACGATCACCTCCAAGTCGTCGCGCGCCAGCGGCTCGCCGCCGGACAACCCCAATTGCACGGAACCGAGCGCGCGCGCCTCGCGCAACACGCGCAGCCAATCGTCCGTGGCCAGTTCCGGCCCAGTGCGCGCGAAATCCGTGGGGTTGTAGCAAAACGCGCAATGCAGGGGACACCGATAGGTGAGTTCCAAGAGCAGCCATAGCGGCGGCCCCGGTGTCGGGTGGGCGGCGGCCGCGTTCACGGCAACACCGCCAGCCATTGCTTCTCCACCGCGAGCGCGACGAACGCCATGACCTCCTGCGACAAACCGGTGGTCGAAAAGGCCTGTTCGAGATCCGCGGTGATCTCGGCGATCGTCGCCTTCCCATCGCAGCGCTTCATGATTTCGCCGGCACTGCCGTTGAGCTTGATCATCCCTTCGGGATACAAGAGCACATGCGCATTTTGCGCGGCCTCCCATTGCAGGCGGAAGCGGCGTTCAATGGCGGGCCGGGACGAGGCGTTGATGGAACTGTCGGTCATATGCGCACCGTGTAGCGCAAGGCCATGGCATCGCTCATCTGCCAGAGCACGTCCAATTTGAATTTCAAGATGTCGAGCGCGCGCTCCTGCAACGCGCGGCTGTCGAAATGATCCAAGGTGAACTTCAACCCGAATTCCACATCGCGGCGCGCGAGACTCACGCGGCTTTGGAAGTACTGCAATCCGGCCTTGTCGATCCAGGGATAATGCTGCGGCCACGTGGCGAGTCGCTGCTTGTGAATCTCCGGCGCGAACAGCTCAGTCAGCGAGGAACAGATGGCTTCCTGCCAGGGCGCCCGGCGCGCAAAGTTGACGTAGGCGTCCACGGCGAATCGCACCCCGGGCACCACTTCTTTCAGGCCATCCACCGAATCGCGCGACAGCCCAACCGCCTCCGCCAAACGCAGCCATGATTCGATCCCGCCGGGATCATCTGCATAGCCGTCGTGATCCAAGATGCGCTGCACCCAATTGCGCCGCACGGCGCGGTCCGGACAATTGGCGAGAATGGCGGCGTCCTTCATCGGAATGCTGATTTGATAATAGTAGCGATTGGCAACCCAACCGCGGATCTGCTCGCGATTCGCGCCTCCTGAACTCAGCAGCACATTGAACGGATGATGGATGTGGTACGCGGCGCCAAGCTTCCGCAATTGGGCTTCGAACTCCTCGCGGCTCCAGGCGGCGCTCACAGCGAGATCTCCATGCCGTCCCGCGCGACCTCGACTCCGCGGCCCACCAGTTCGTCGCACTGCGCGGAGCATTCGTCCAAGATCGGATTGGTGTTGTTGATGTGAATCAATATCTTGCGCGTCGCGCGCGGCAGGCGCTCCAGCCACTCAAGCATGCCGCCGGGGCCGCTTTGCGGCAAGTGGCCAATGTCCCGGGCGCGCTTGCTTGAAACGCCCAACCGAATCATTTCATCATCGGTCCAGAACGTGCCGTCGATCATGACGCAGGCGGCGGACTGCATGGCCTGCCACAAAGGCTCATCGATGGCGCCCAAACCGGGCGCGTAAACCACCGATTGGCCGCTGACTTGATCCCGGATGACCAGCGCCACATTGTCGCCGATTACCGGGGAGTCGCGATTCGGCGAATAGGGCGCAGGCTTACTGGCAACCGCCAACGCGCGCCATTGCACGTCCGCCACCTCATCAACGCAGAACGAGCCGTCGAGATCGATCCGGCGCCGATCAATGCCACAGTAGTGGGCGAGCACGCCCAAAATGGGGTTTCCCCGGGTCAGGTCGGCATAGGTGCTGTCGGTGCACCAGACCGGCCAGGGCCGCACCGCTTCGCGCAACATGTAAAGCCCCGTCGTATGATCCACTTGCCCATCGACCAGAACGATCGCGGTGATGGCGCTGTCGCGCGTGCCGCGGTTCGGCTGAAATAGAGGGTTCGATTGTAGCTGCGCCCGGATGTCGGGCGATGCGTTCACCAGCACCCAGGACGCGGCGTCTTTGCCTCTCACGGCAATCGATGACTGTGTTCGCGCCCGTGCTCGCAGGGTCCCGGCACGGAAACCGGCGCAGTTGGGGCAGTTACAGTTCCATTGCGGAAAGCCGCCGCCGGCTGCCGACCCCAAAACCCGAATTTTCACTAAAAGACGGGCGCGCCCGCTCGCGCGGGCACGCGCCCAATTGGCGTATCAGCGATTGGCAACGTACATGGTGATTTCCATGCCGAACCGAAATTCGATCGCTTGCGGGGTTTCCCATTTCATATTGAAGCTCCTCCGGTTAACGCCTCCATAGTCCGCCCGGGCGGGTCCCAGTTGAATCAGCAGCATCATGAAATTCATCTCATGATTTTCATGAGGCCTGCCAGCGCCCCGAGTCAGCGCCCTGGTACCATGACGGGATGAGACTGCGGACGCGTCTGAATCTCGTGGTGGCTGGATTGAGCGCCGCCTTCGTGATCGTGCTGATCGCGGCCGAGATCCAAAGTACCCGCGAATCGGTGCGCGAGGAAATTGAGGCGGCCAACCGCGTAGCATCGCATTTACTCGGCCGGCTGGCGTCTATTTATTCGAATATCGGCGGCCCCGATCTCGTGCTGCAATTCCTGCAGCAGTTGGGCCGGGTTCGCGCCAACGAGGTGTATCTGTTGTCGCCGTCGGGAGAAGAGTTGTACCGCTCACCGCCGGCCACCTACAAGGCCGGCCGCGAAGCGCCGGCTTGGTTTGCGGAGTTGTTCGCGCCGCAATCGGCCAAGGAAACCTTCATGTTGCGGGGCGGTGTGCAACTGGTGGTGGAAGCTCAATCCTCGCGCGCGGTGCTGGATGCTTGGGATGAGATCCTGCGTATGTCCGCGATTGGGGCGACCATGCTGGTTATCGTCAATGCGCTCGCCTTCTGGTCGGTGGCGCGCGTGCTCCGTCCCATTCCCATCATCGCCGCGGGATTGGAGCGTATCCAGAAAGGAGATCTCGCCTTCCGCCTGCCGCAGCTCCCGAGTCTCGAGGCCAACGCGATCGGCACGGCGTTCAACCGCATGGCGCAGGCGGTCGAAGACAAAGTGCAGGCCGAGCGTCAAGCGCGCGACGCCGAGACGCGGCTCGAGGAGCGGCGCGAAATGGCCTCTTTGGCGGATCAGCGCGTCGAGGAAGAACGGCGCCTGATTGCCCATGAGCTGCATGATGAGTTCGGTCAATCGGTCACGGCCATCCGCAGCCTGGCGCTCGCCATTGCCTCCCAGGGAGGCGCGCGCGATCCGGCGACGGGCGAAACCGCAAGGCTGATTTCCGATGAGGCGGCGCGCCTCTACGATGCCATGCACAGCCTGATTCCCCGCCTCGCACCGCTGTCGCTCGACACCATCGGACTCGCGGCGACGCTCGAGAGTCTGGTGCGCGATTGGCAGCGCCGCCATCCGACCATTGCCATTGATCTCAAGCAGGGGCTGCCGCCGGATCTCGGACCCAGCATCACCCTCGCCATCTACCGAGTGGTGCAGGAAAGTTTGATCAACGCGCTGCGCCATGCGCGGCCTTCGCGCATCCACATCGTGGTGCAGGGCGATCCGCAACGAGTGCGGATATCCGTGGCGGATGACGGCGTCGGCTTACCGACCGATTGGGCTCGGCCCGGGCATTATGGCCTGCGCGGATTGACCGACCGCGTCGCGCAACTCGGCGGCACCCTGCAAGTCGGCAACCGCGACGAGGGCGGCGTTCTGCTCAGCGCCGAAATCCCCTTGGCGGTGGCGGCATGATCCGCGTCCTCTTGGTCGATGATCACGCGGTCGTGCGCACAGGCTTTCGCTTGCTGCTGCAGTCGCACGCGGAGATGTCGGTCATCGCCGAAGCCGATAGCGGCGAGGCCGCGTGCCAGCTCTATTTCGAGCTTGCGCCGGATGTCGTGGTGATGGATCTTGCGATGCCCGGGATGGGTGGGCTCGAGGCGCTGCGCCGCATTCGCGCGCGGCAGCCGCAGGCGCGCATTTTGACGCTGTCCGCGCACGATGATCCGATGCACGCTCGACGATCCCTGCAGGAAGGCGCATTGGGATTCCTATCCAAGCGCAGCGCCCCGGAAACGCTGTTGGAAGCGGTAGCCGCGGTGGCCGCCGGCCGGCGCTATCTCGATGCCGCTCTCGCCCAAAAGCTTGCCTTGGCGGAGTTCGACGGCGGCCCGAAGTCGCCGGTCGAGCGGCTGTCGGAGCGCGAGTTCGAGGTGTTCGTGCGGCTGGCGGGCGGGGCCACAGTGCAGCGCATTGCCCAGGATCTCAAGCTGTCCGCCTCGACCGTGGGAACGCACCTGTACAACATCAAGCAAAAGCTCGATGTCGAAAATCAATCCGAATTGACCTTGATCGCCATTCGTCACGGACTCATCGAGGCCTGAACATCAGCCGGCCGGCAGCCGTGCCGCGGGGGATGCCAAGGTCTCGGTCGCATCAATCTTGAGCCAGAGCGCGGCCCCGAAAATCAGCGCGGCCGCCATCGACAAAAGCACCGCGTCGTAGCTTCCGGTGCGCTCTATCAAGTATCCGAAGACGAGCGACGACAGCAGGCCGCCGATCGCTCCGGCGGTATTCATGCAGCCGGCGACGGCCCCCGTATAGCGCTTGCCGATTTCGACGCAGGTCGCGAACACGGTCGGCTGCTGGAAGGTGATTCCAGCGTAACAGAGCGCGAGCCAAGCGAGCGAGACATAATTGTTGACGCTGAAAAATGCGGCGAAAACGGACACGGCGGCGATAGCGAGGCCCGTAATGCCGACCGCTCGCGTGCCCAATTTCAGCCCCCAGCGCCGCACCGCCGCGTCGCGGGCATAGCCTCCGGCTAAATTGGCCAGGGCTCCGAACACAAAGGGCAGCGCCGAGAGTTGTGTGCCACCCTCGGTGAAGCCCCGAGCATGCACCATGTAGGTAGGAAGCCAGAAGAGAAAAAAATAATACGAATAGAGGTAGGCAAAGGCGACGCCCATGATCGTCCAGAGGCTGCCGTTGGCTCCGAGCGATCGCCAGGGGAACCCTTGCGGAGGCGCGTCGGAAGGCGGTCCAATCTCTTGGAGTTCCTGGGCCGTGATGCCGCTCCGCTCCTGCGGCCGATTCCGATACCAGCGCCACCAGGCGCATGCCCACGCGACTCCCAAAATCCCGAAGAGGTAGAAGGACGCCCGCCAGCCGAAATGAGCCTGGATGGGCACGATCAGCAGCGGCGCGACGGCGCCTCCCAGCTGGCCTGACAAGAGAACGACACCGAGGGCACGCCCGCGCTCGATGGTCGGGAACCAGCGAAAGACGCTGGCCGAAGCGGTGGGATATGCACCGGCTTCGCCCGCTCCGAAACAAAAGCGGATGACCATGAGCGGCCACAGCGTGGCAGCAAAGCCCGTCAATGTGGTGAAGGCAGACCACCACAGTACGATTCGGGTCAGCATGGCGCGTGCGCCGAATCGGTCGCCCAAGTACCCGCTCGGAATTTCAAACAGGGCATAGGCAATCGCGAACGCGCCGGTGACGAGTCCCCAATCCTGCGGACCCAAGTGCAGCTCTTTCTGGATCCTGGGTCCCGCAACCGAGATGCAGACGCGGTCGAGATAGGTGAGGACGGACAAGGTCGCGAGGAGAATGAGCGTGCGGTGGCGGTATTTCACGCGCCATCTTGGCGCAGCCGGTGCTCTTCAGGCAAACCCAACCGTTAGGCGGTTTATTTCGGCTCGTTGATCGAGCACGGGTAGGCGTGTAGGCGTGCAGCACGCGCCTTGCCTCAACAGATGCGCGGCAGCGGATCATCCTCGAGTTCGTCGAGCGCACGCAGACCGCCGAAGGCCGTCTCCAGAACGACCTGCGGCGAGCCCGCCTGGAGTTCGCCGATCAGCATCGCCCGTCGCGCCACTCTGCGCAGCGCGGCCAGCGCCGCCTCGGCCGTCTCCGGGGCAACGACCGCGACCAGGCGGCCCTCACAGGCGAGATAGAGGGGATCGAAGCCCAGCAGTTCGCACACCGATTGCACCGAGTCCTCCACCGGGATCTCTGCTTCCGCGAGGCGTACGCTAAGTCCCGATGCGCGCGCCAGTTCATGCGCGACGGTCGCTAATCCGCCGCGTGTGGGATCACGCATGAATTTGAGACCCGGCACAGTCATCAGCGCCTGCGCTTCGGGGAGCACACTGCTCGAATCGGATTTGAGATTGCCGCGCAGTCCAAATTCTTGGCGGGCCAACATGACGGCCGCGCCATGATCGCCGACCGGACCGCTCACCAGAATGCGATCGCCGGCGCGCACCCGATCCAGAGCAAAACAGGCATCCGGCCGCCGGAAGCCGATTCCCGTGGTGGCCAAGTAAATTCCGTCGCAGTCGCCGCGGCCCACAACCTTGGTATCGCCGGCGACCACGGCGACGCCGCTATCGCGCGACGCTTGCGCGATACCGTCGATCACTCGACGCAGCAGCGCAATCTCCAGCCCCTCCTCCAAGAATACGCTCAACGTGATGAAGCGCGGCAGAGCGCCGCTGACGGCGAGGTCGTTGACCGTGCCGTGCACGGCCAGCGAACCGATGTTGCCGCCCGGGAACTCGAGCGGCTGGACCGTGAAACCATCGGTAGTGACCACCAGGTCGCGGCCCTCCGGCGTGGGCAAAGACACGGCGTCAGCCCCGGTGTCGAGGTGCGGATTGGCCAGAGCGGGAGCGAATAGCTGCTCGATCAGCTCGCGCATCAGGCGCCCGCCGTTGCCGTGCGCCAGGCTCACATGGGTATCGGGAAATTTCATGGTCCGCACCTCTGGACGGCAATCGCTTCGATGAGCTGACCGAAACTGATCGCCGCGTCGTTGACCGGCAGCCGCTGCGGTATGAGCACTTCAAAGCCGGCCGCCGTCAAGAGCGCGTGTACGTGTTCGGTCAGGACTCGGTTCTGAAACACGCCGCCGCTCAAGCCTACGCGGGTCACTCCGGATAGCCTTCGCACCGCCAGCGCCTGTGCGCACAAGGCTTGCGCGAGAGCGGCATGAAACATCGCGGCACGTGCGGCCGGATCGATCTCTCGATCGAGCAGCGCCGGCAACAGCGCCGCCCAGTCGCTGCGCCAAATACCGCCCGTGTCGCGTGCGAGCGGCAGCGCAACCGCCGCCATGGGCGCGACGGCGTTGCTGCAAAGGGCCTCCAAGCGCATCGGTGCTTGGCCATCGTAGCTCGCGTGCGAGCACGCGCCCACGAGCGCGGCGGCGGCATCGAACAAGCGGCCGACCGAGGTCGTCGTCGGGGAATTGAGACCGCGGCTCCAGGCGGCGCGGAGCTTAGGATCGCACCGCGACTCGCCTTCCGGCCACGGCCGCCCGCTCTCCCAGCAGAGGGCAAGCGCCGTGCGCCAGGGCTCCCGCGCGGCGCGCTCCCCGCCGGGCAACCGGAACGGGCGCCAACTCGCGACGCGCTCCCAGGCACCCGGCCGGCCCAGCAGGGCTTCGCCTCCCCACAGGGTGCCATCCGCGCCGAGGCCGAGGCCGTCCCAAGTGAAACACAGCAGCGGCGCATCGCTCGGATACTCGCCGGCCACGGCCGCTGCATGCGCGCAATGGTGCCAAACGGCGTGCGTCGGCAGTCCCGACTCACGCGCCCAGCGTCCGTTGGGGAATCCCGGGTGGGCATCGTGCGCGATGCGTTCGGCGCGCACGCCATACAGCTGCTGCAAATCGTGCGCGACCTGCGCGAACACTTGCCGCCCGCGGGGACTGCCGAGTGTACCGATGTGCGGGGAGACCACCGCACGATCACCCCAGGCCAATGCCACCGTCGTCTTCGAATAGGCGCCGACCGCGAGCGTCGGTACCGGCGCGCGTGCGCGCAGAGTGAGCTCCAGCGGCGCGGTACCGCGTCCCAGCCGCAAAGTCCGCAGGCGGCGCGCCAGAACGCGGACGACCGGATCGTCCGCCGGCCGCGCGATCGGCCGGTCATGATGCAAGAACCCATCGGCCACATGTGCGAGCCGCGCCTCCGCTTCCTCGGGCGCCGTCAATACCGGTTCACCGCTCAAGTTGCCGGAGGTCGCCACCAGCGCAGCGCCAAATTCCGCGAGCAGTAGATGATGCAGTGGACTGTAGGGCAGCATCATCCCGATCTCGCTCAAACCGGGAGCCACCGATTCGGCGAGCGGGCCGTGCGCGGTGCGCGCGGCGATCACGATCGGACGCACACTGCCGGCGAGCGTGGCGGCCTCGAGCACCGACAGTTCCACTGCGGTACGCGCGTACTCCAAGCCATCGCTGCCGCGCCACGGCACCATCACCGCCAGCGGCTTCGCCGGCCGGCCCTTGCGGACTCTCAGGCGCGCGACGGCGTCTTCGCGGGTCGCATCGCACAGCAAATGATATCCGCCGACTCCGCGCACGGCGATGATCCGCCCGTCGGAGAGCACGTCCAAGGCAGCCGCCAGCGCAGCCGAGTTGCCGTCGACCTGCAAATCTCCTGCGCGCCAGTAGAGAGCCGGTCCACACGCGGCACATGCCAGGGGCTGGGCATGGAAACGCCGATCGAGAGGATCGGCATACTCGAGAGCACAGGCCGGGCACAGCCGGAAGTGCTCCAGCGTCGTATTCGGCCGGTCGTAGGGCATGGTCCGAATCAGCGTGTAGCGGGGTCCGCACTGCGTGCAATTGATGAACGGGTAGCGGTAGCGCCGCGCCGCTTGATCGCCGAGCTCCGCCAGACACTCGCTGCAAGTGAAAAGGTCCTGGGGCACGTGGACACAATGCTCATCACCCGCCGTGCTCGGCAGAATTCGAAACCCATCGCTGCGTTCGAACTGCGCCGGCCGCGCGTCCAGCAAGCATGCCGCCGAGGCCGGCGGTGCGTGCGACAAGAGAGCGTCGCCGAAGAGCTGTAATTGCCGCGGCAGCCCCTGTGCATGGATTTCCACCTCGCCGCCGCGATTGCGCACCCAGCCGGCGAGCTCATGGAGATGAGCAAGCCGATAGACGAAGGGCCGGAAGCCAACGCCCTGTACGCGGCCGCCGATACGAAAGCGCCGGGCCACGGGCTCCGAGGCAGCCAGCGCGGGCGGCAGAACTTCTGCAGTGGCGACGCTCATGCAGCGGTGCGGCGATGCCGCGCCAGGTGCAGCGGTGTCCACGCCTGCGGCGTGCGGTGTACGAAGCGATGGCGCGCAATATGATAGCTGGGATCGAAGCCGTAGAAATTCATGCGCATGCGCGCCAACTCGTCGGCCCGATAGTCGGCGAGCGAGCGCCGCTGCTCATCCAGCGCGCGGCGCTCGCGCTTATCGGCGAGAGCCTGCGCGAACCCGCTCGATGCTGCAAGTTCCAAGGCACGTCGCTCGACCAGCGCGCGAAAACACCCCGCCCCCGGCCCGGCATGGCCATCGATCAGCCCGAGCGAGTGCGCCTCCGGCGTGCCGAGCGGCAAGCGGCCCGCCATGATCGCGTCCGCTTGGGCGGCGCCGACGCGCCGCGGCAGGAGATACGTCCAGTATTCCGAGCCGTATAAATTGCCCATGTTGCGATAATGGGGATTTAACACGATACCGCTGCGTGCCAAAACGCAGTCCGCCGCGAGCGCCAGAAAGACGCCGCCGGCCGCGGCATTTCCCTGCAAGGCGGCAATCGTCAGATGCGTGTCCGTTTGCAGAATATCGCTTGCCAGATCGTCGATGCGGTTGATGTTGGCCCAAGAGGCATCGGCGGGGCTGTCGGACGCTTCAATGCAATGCAGATGCATGCCATTGCTCCAGAAATCAGCCCCTCCCATCAATACGATGACGCGGGTCGGCCGCCGGCACGCCCGCGCATAGGCAGCGCGCAGCCGGTCGCACTGCGCGGTGGAGAGCGTGCCGTTGTAAAAATCAAAATATAGATAAGCGACTGCGCCGCACTCTTCATAGCGGATCTCCCTGTCGGCTGCCTCGGCGCACGGCAGCGAACTTGCGAACTCGCCGAGAGCGAGCACCGCGGGACGCTTGAAGCTTGGTTGGGATGCGGGCTGCAATTGGCCGATCCAAACGGCACCGTCGGCCGTGGCGCGGCAGACGGCATCGTCCAGGCGTGCGAGCAGCCTACCGGGCTTGCCGGAAAGGCGCATTTCCGGATGCGCGTCGAATAATCTGAACCGATGACCGCCAAGCTCATCTTCCACGCCGGGAAAGCCGTCCGCCGAATGGATCTTGCGCAGTACGGCCGCGGTGTCGTCGCGGACCCAATCGATCTTCCGCTCGGCCTGGCGCAGTAGCGGCTGCCAGCCGTGTTCAGTGCCTCGGGTTGCGTCCGGCAGCGGCCCTGCGCCGCATGCAACGCGGGCGAGGGCCGCACGCACCGCGCCGACGGCGCCTTCCGTGACCTCGTTGCGATACAGGCTGCTCTTGCGTGCGCTGCGCATCGGAAACGCCGCGCTGCCCCACACCGGGCCGCCGTCGAGCTCTGCCTGCGCTTGCAGCACCGTCACTCCCCAGCAATCTGCTCCCTTGAGGATCGCCCAGTCGAGCGCCGCCGGGCCGCGATCGCCCGGCGGTCCGGGATGCACGACGAGGCACAGATGCCGCTGCCAGATCTCGGGCGGAATCGCGCGCTTCAAGAACGGCGCGAGGATGAGGTCCGGTTTGAACAGTTCGACCGCCTCGATGGTCACGCGATCGTGGATGTCGAGTTCGACGGACAACTCATGGCCGTCCTCGGCCAGCTCGACGTACAGCCGCTGCGAGAGACTGTTGAACGCGTGCACCAGCAGCAGGATGCGCATCAGTTCGCCGCCTTAAGAGCGCCGCGGCGATACTTATAATAGGCGGCGCAGGCGCCTTCCGCCGAGACCATGCACGAACCGACGGGATTGCGCGGCGTGCAGGGCGCGCCGAAGAGCGAGCAATCGGTAGGTTTTTTCACCCCGCGGATGATCGCCGGGCACTGGCATGCCTTATTCTCCGGCGCGGCACGCACTTCGATGGCGAAGCGGCGCTCGGCATCGAATTGGCCAAACGCCGACTTGATCCGCAATCCGCTATAGGGCAGCTCGCCCAAGCCGCGCCACTCGAAGCTCGGGCGCAGTTCCAGCACCTCCGCGACCAGGCGCTGCGCTTTGAGGTTGCCGTCGCGGGTGACGCCGCGCGTAAACTGATTCTCGACGCGGCTCACGCGGGAATTGAGTTGCTGCACCAGCATGCGGATGGCCTGCATCACGTCGAGCGGCTCGAACCCCGCGATCACCACCGGCCGCCGATACTCCTCGGCGAAATACTCGTACGGCCGGCTGCCGATCACGGCGCTCACGTGCGAGGGACCGATGAAGCCGTCGACGCGCACCTGGCCCCATTCGCGCACTTCGGGCGAATCGAGGATGCTTAGGATCGCCGCGGGCGTCACCACGTGGTTGCAATAGACGCTGAAGTTGCGCAAGTTCAGGCGCTGCGCCTCGCGGATGATGTGCGCGGTCGCCGGTGTCGTCGTTTCGAAGCCGATCGCGAAAAATACCACCTGCCGATCGGGATGGGCCGCCGCAATCTCCAAGGACTCCAACGCCGAATAAACCATGCGCACATCCGCGCCCTGCGCGCGCGCCTTGAGCAAACTGCGCCGACGCGACGCCGGCACACGCAACATGTCGCCGTAGCTGACCAGCGTGACCTCGGGTCGCCGCGCGAGTTCAATGGCCGCATCGAGCCGCGGCACCGCAAGAACACAGACCGGGCAGCCGGGCCCGTGTATCAAGCGCACGTTGCCGGGCAAGAGATCCTCGACGCCATAGCGAAAAATGGCGTGGGTATGGCCGCCGCAGAATTCCATCAAGTGATATTCGCGCTTGGGATCGACCTCCGCCTCGAGCAACCGCGCCAGCGCCGCCGCAGCGGCGCCTTCACGGAAACCGCGGACGTAGCGCATCGATCGGCTGGTTGAGGTGAGCCGCAATTTCGTCAAAGAGCGCCAGACTCTTTTCCGCTTCCTCCACATCGAGACGTGCGATGGCGAAGCCGGCATGCACGATGAGATAGTCGCCGAGGGCGACGTCGTCGATCAGTGCGATCGACACGTGGGTAAGAATTCCGCCCATCTCGGCCTCGACCCACTGATCATCCAGAAGTGCTTGAACCCGCACTGGAACAGCCAGGCACATGCATTACGCCCGGAGCGCCACGGCCGCGGCGATCCGCGACGACGCGCTCGCCGGCACCGCCCGGGGGCAAGCCAGCTCGCGCTCGAGCCATTCCAGCCAGGGCTTAAAATCCGGCGTGCGCCGCGCCGCCGTGCGTATCATCGGCGTGCCGCGGCCGAGTGCGGCGAGCGCGGCGGCCGCGCGCAGCGGATCGAAATCATCCATCACATCGAGCAGGTCCGTCTTGCTCAATACGACGAGGTCGGCGGCGCGGAAGATCACCGGATACTTCGCCGGCTTGTCGTCGCCCTCGGCAACGCTGAGCAGCGTGACGTTCAGGTGTTGTCCCAAATCAAAACTCGCCGGGCACACGAGATTGCCGACGTTTTCGATGAACAGAAGATCGACTCCGGCGAGCGGCAGTTCGTGCAGCGCCCGATGCACGAGGTGCGCATCGAGATGGCAGGCCGTGCCGGTCGTGATCTGCACCGCTGGTACGCCCTGCGCGCGGATGCGGGCCGCATCATTGTCGGTTTCGAGATCCCCTTCGATCACCACGATGCGGTAGCGCCGGCGGAGCGCCGCGATCGTTCCCTCGAGCAGCGCAGTCTTGCCGGCGCCCGGCGAGGACATCAGATTGATCGCGAGTACGCCGTGCGCGTCGAAGTGTTCGCGATTGTGCGCGGCTACCTGGTCATTCACCGCCAGCAGGTCCTTAAGCACATCGACGGCCGTGCCTTCGCCTGCGCGGGCGCGCATCAAATCAGCGTTGCCGGGGGTGACGCCGCAGCCGCAGGTTTCGCACATGGTCAATCCTTGGGTTCAAGCCGCCGCAGGCGCGGGCTGCCATTCGAGCGTGCGCAATTCGACGCGCAGCAGGCGCAATTCGTCTCCGGCGACGATGCGCGTGCGGTAGCCGCCGCAGGCGCGGCAAAGCAGGCGGTTGGGGACCGTCCGAGACTGCGCGCCGCAGACCATACAGCTGACTGTCACCTGCGTCGTTTCAATCGCGAGTTCAGCATGCGCCGCGCAGCTTCCGCTGCGCGCGAATTCGAATGCGCGGGCGAGCAGCGCCGGCTCGACGCCCGCGAGCGCGCCGACCTCGATGACGATGCGCTCGACTGCCTTCGCACCATTATTCAAAGAGATTTCAGCGACTTGCGCCAGCAGGCTTTGGCAGATGGACAACTCGTGCATGCACGGAATTCTAACGCCGCGCCGCCGGTCTCGTATGTACGCAACCGCACAGACGATGCGGCATTGAGGGTGCTCTGATGATGGAAACGCAATGAGGGCGGAAGGTGACGTCAAGGCTTGTACCATCGAGCGCGGGACACTTGGCGGAGCGCGATCATGCGCTGGCGCCGCCGACCTTGGTGCTCGGATTCGGCAATGTGCTGCTCTCTGACGATGGCGCCGGCGTGCAGATTGTGGAGCGGCTGCGCAGGGAGCTCGGGGCCGAAGCCGCGGAATTCATCGACGCCGGGACGCTCAGCTTCAGCTTGCTGCCTTATATCGAGGCGACGGACTCGCTGCTGGTGATCGATGCCGCCGACATCGAGCGCCCGCCGGGTTCCATTGATCTCCTCGAAGCCGCGGCCATGGATGCATTTCTATCCAGCGCCCGGCGCCGAACCGTTCACGAAGTGGGCCTGATCGATCTGCTGGATATGGCGCGGCTGCAGGACTGCCTGCCGCATCGTCGAGCCCTATTGTGCATACAACCCTATCGCATCGATTGGAGCGAACAGCTTTCCATGCCGGTCGGCAGCGCTTTACCCGAGGCCGCCCGCCAAGCAGCGGCACTGCTCGAACGGTGGAAAGGCTCTTGAGCCGCCTCGCTGGAATCCCCGTAAGGATCGAAGGGCCGGCACTGGCCGGAGGCCCGGCACCCTCGGCGCGGCCCGCGCCGTCCGGTGGTTTGGGCGATGGCGTAGCCGCAATCCTCACGGAAATCGTCACCCTGCTCGAGCGGCTCGCGCGCGGGCAAAATCCGGCGGCGATCGATTTGCGCAGTCTGCCGATGAGTCGGGAAGACCGTACCGAGCTTCAGCGTGTGCTCGGGGAAGGCGAGGTGACCGCCACGGTCGCCGCGCAGGGAGTCTCGATCATTCGAGAAACTCGCATCTCCGGGCTCTGGTGGGTCGAGCATCGGGACTCGCGCGGAGACCTGATTGCGGAGCTGCTCGAAGTCGCTCGAATACCGGAGATTCTCGTAACCGCCTTCGATGAGATCGCCGCGTCGGCACGCACGCTGCGCGAGCACATGAGAAATCGATGACCGAGACAGAGCAGCTGACGGTGGGCGAGATGCTCCTCCGGCACGGCATCAGCCGGCGCGGCTTCATCAAGTTCTGTACGGCTACCGCATCGGCCATGGCACTGCCGCCTTGGATGGGATCTGCGATGGCCGAGCAGTTGCGCAATGCCGCGAGGCCGTCCGTGGTGTACCTGTCCTTCCAAGAGTGCACCGGCTGTTTCGAGTCCATGACGCGCTCCTTTGCGCCGACCATCGAGAATCTGATCTTCAACACCATCTCGCTGGACTACAGCGATACCTTGATGGCGGCGTCCGGCGAGGCCGCCGAAGCGGCCCGCGCCAAGGCCATGCAGGACAATTTCGGGAAATATGTGCTGGTGGTGGATGGATCGGTACCCACGGGCGCCGCAGGCGCCTACTGTACGGCCGGCGGCCGCAGCGCCGTGGACACGTTGCGCGAGGCGGCCAAGGGCGCGACGGCCATCGTTTGCGTCGGCACTTGCTCAGCCTTTGGCGGCATTCCGTTCGCCGATCCGAATCCGACCGATGCCTGGCCGGTATCGGCCATCGTGGGCGACAAACCCATCATCAACGTGTCCGGCTGCCCACCCATTCCGGAAGTGATTACCGGCACGCTGCTGCAATTCGTCTCCACCGGGCAAGTCCCGGATCTCGATGAACATAGGCGACCCAAGGCATTCTTCGGCAATACCATCCATGACCGCTGCTACCGGCGGCCCTTCTACGATCAGGGAAAGTTCGCCAAGACGTTCGACGATGAGGGGGCACGCAACGGCTGGTGCCTGTACGAACTCGGCTGCAAGGGGCCGACCACGTACAACGCTTGCGCAACTCTCAAGTGGAACGGCGGCACCAGTTTTCCGATCGAGTCCGGACACGGCTGCATCGGTTGCTCCGAGCCCGGATTTTGGGACAAGGGAAGTTTCTATTCCGCCCTGTCGAGCGCCGCATGGGGCAAGGCGGGCGAGGTGGCACCGCGCCAGATCTTGGAGATTGCGGCGGGCACCGCGGCCGTGGGCGGCGTCTTGGGGGCGGCATCCGCCGGCGTGAGCCGCCTGCGTCAACACGGCAGCGAGCAGCAGCGCACCGACAATACACCTTAGGGGAATTGAGTCATGGATCTATTGGGCTTCGCGCGCGGGCCGGCACTCAAGGTGGCGCTCGCCATATTCTGCTTGGGAGTTGCGTGGCGGATCGTCGGCTTTGCGCTGCTGCGGCTGCGCCGCGATCTCAATGAGCCCCGTGCCTCGATCCTCAAGTACCTGAGCGGCGGATTCGTGGCGGTCGGCTCGCGCTCGTGGCCGCACAAGGAATTCATCGGCCGAACCGGTCCGGGCGAGGCGTTGGGCTACAGCTATCACATCGGCCTCTTCGCCGTCGTGCTGCTATTCACACCGCACATCGTGTTTCTCGGCGGCCTGCTCGGCGTCATGTGGCCGGGATTGCCGAGCAGCCTGATCACGGTGATCTCGGTGGTGACCGTTACCTTGTTTCTGGCGGTGCTGTTTCGCCGCGTCACGAACCCGGTGATGCGCATGCTGTCGAATTTCGATGATTACTTCAGCTGGTTCATCACGGCTTTGGTGATGGCCACCGGATTGGCTGCCACCGCTCACATCGGCGCGCGCTACGAGACTCTTCTCGGCTTGCATGTCCTCAGTGTCGATGTGCTGCTGGTGTGGTTCCCCTTCGGCAAGCTGATGCATGCCTTTTATATCTTTCCGTCCCGCGCCATCAACGGCGCACTGCTCGCGCGCAAAGGAGCGATTTCATGAGCGATGCCACGGCCGGGCTCCCCGAAGCTCCGCAGGCTCGCGTGAGCGGCGCCATGCGCGGCTTCGCGCAGGAGGTCGGTGCGCTCAGCGCCTTTAGGCTGGAGTCCTGCATCCACTGCGGCATTTGCGCGGACGCCTGTCATTTCTACATCGCAACCGAGGATCCGCAGTACACGCCGATCTGGAAGATCGAACCCTTCAAGCAGGCCTACAAGCGCGAGGCAAGCCCGTTCGCCCCCCTCTATCGCCTGTTCGGCTTGAAGCGCGCAGTCACGGCGGACCAACTGGAGCAGTGGCAGCACCTCTTGTTCGACAGCTGCAATATGTGCGGGCGTTGCAGCCTGATTTGCCCGATGGGGATCGATGTGGCTGCGCTCATCGAACAGGCGCGGCACGCGATGTTCGATGCGGGGCTGGCGCCGAAGGAGCTCTATCAGAAGGCGGCGTGCCAGCAAGCGACCGGCCAGCCGGAGGCGAGCAGGGAGCCCTATCGCGAGCAACTCAAGGCGATCGGCACCCGATTCGGCGTCGAGATACCGCTCGATAGACCCGAGGCCGATGTCATGTTGTGCGTGCCGCGGACCGACATCGAGCACTATCCGAGTTCCGTCGCCGCGCTCGCGCGGGTCATGCAGCATTTGAGAATCTCCTGCACCTTTCGCAGCGACGGACTGGTCGCGGAGAACTACGGCTATTTCGCGGGCGGTAAGAGCTGGCAGCGGGACATCAGCCTGCGGCTGATCGATGCGGCCATCGCCTGCAAGGCCAAGATCCTGCTGGTCCCGGAGTGCGGTCATGCATACACCGCCTTGCGCTGGGAGGCGGCGGACCTCTACGGCAAGCCGCTGCCCTTCCACGTCCGTCACGTCACCGAATTCCTCGCGGACGAGCTCGAGGCAGGGCGTCTGAAACTAGGTGCCGCCGTCACCGGCAAGACCACCTTCCACGATCCCTGCCAGCTGGTGCGCAAAGGCGGCGTCAACGATGCGCCGCGGGCGCTCATGAAGGCGATGGGCATCGAGCTCGATGAATTGAAGAATCACGGCGGCTTTACTTTCTGCTGCGGCGGAGGCGGCGGCGTGCTCGACATCGAGCGCGCGGCACCCTTGCGCTACCGGACCATGGAAAACAAGCTGCGCGAAATCGACGACACCGGCGCCGAGACCTTCTTGACCAGCTGCTCAGACTGCAGGCGCACCTTCGATGATGCGCAACAGCACTTCAACTGGAACAAGACGCCGCACAGCCTCCTGGAATTGGTGTCGAATAATCTGGCGGGGGCCGAGAAGCCAACGTGAGCGCACAGACCATCGTCGTCGATCCCGTCACGCGGATCGAGGGGCACCTCAGAATCGAGGCGGAATTCGACGGCTCCCGGATCACCCGGGCATCGAGTTCCGGAACGATGGTGCGCGGCATCGAGATCATTCTCAAGGGCCGCGACCCCCGCAACGCCTGGGCTTTTGCGCAGCGCATCTGCGGGGTTTGCACGCTGGTCCACGGCATCGCCTCGGTACGCGCGGTCGAGGACGCCCTCAACATAGAGATCCCCGCCAATGCGCAGCTGATACGCAATCTGATGATCGGCACGCAGTTCGTGCACGACCATGTGATGCATTTCTATCACTTGCATGCGCTCGACTGGGTGGACGTGGTATCGGCGCTCAAGGCCGACCCGAAGGCGACCTCGGCACTCGCCCAATCGATCTCGAGCTACGCCCGCTCCTCGCCCGGATATTTCGCCGATGCGCAGGAACGCGTCAAGAAACTGGTGGCATCCGGACAGCTCGGCATTTTCGCCAACGCCTATTGGGGCAATGCCCTCTACAAACTGCCGCCGGAGGCCAACCTCATGGCGGTGGCGCATTATCTCGATGCGCTCGCGTGGCAGCGCCAAGTGGTGCAGCTGCAGACCATTTTCGGCGGCAAGAATCCGCACCCGAACGTGCTCGTGGGCGGGGTCCCGTCCGCGATCAGCGTACACAGCGGTTCGGGCACCGCCACCACCGCGGTCAACGAAGTCGGCCTGCAGAAGGTGACGCAGATCATCGAGCAAATGCAGAGCTTCGTCGATGAGGTCTATGTGCCCGACACGCTCGCGATCGCCTCGTTCTATAAGGATTGGTTCAAGACCGGCGAAGGGCTCGGGAATTTCATGACTTACGGCGATTTTCCCGCAACCGGGAGCCAAGACCCCAAGACCTTCCTGGTACCGCGCGGCGCCATTCTGGGCCGCGATCTTTCCCACGTTGAGGACGGTGTCGACCTCAAGGCTGAAACGGACATTCAGGAATTCGTGGCGCATTCCTGGTACGACTACGGCAGCGGCAAGGATAGCGGCTTGCATCCGTACCGCGGCGAGACGCAGCTAAGCTATTCGGGACCGCAGCCGCCATACCAAAACCTGGATACCTCCGCGAGTTACTCCTGGATCAAATCGCCGCGCTGGAAAGGCCACGCCATGGAAGTGGGGCCGTTGGCGCGCGTGCTCATGCTGTACGCCAGCGGCCACGAGCCCACCAAGGATCTCGCCCACAAAGCGCTCACTCAATTGGATCTGCCGCTCGCGGCGCTATTTTCGACGATGGGCCGCACCGCCGCCCGTGCGCTCGAGTGCAAGATCCTGGCGGATACCATGCCGCAGTGGTACGACAGCCTCATGGCGAACATCAAGGCGGGCGATGTGCGCACCTTCAACGAGACTCTGTGGGAGCCCTCGGCGTGGCCGCGCCATGCGCAGGGGGTGGGATTCATGGAGGCGCCACGCGGCGCCTTGGGCCATTGGATCGTGATCGACGAGGGCAAGATCACGAACTATCAAGCCGTGGTGCCGAGCACCTGGAATGCGGGTCCGCGCGACGCGGCGGGCGTCGAAGGTCCGTACGAGGCCGCGCTCAAGGGCCAGACGGTGTTGGATCCGAAACAGCCGCTCGAGATTCTGCGCACGATTCACAGCTTCGACCCCTGCCTTGCCTGCGCAGTCCATGTCGTCGATCCGGACGGCGAGGAGCTGATCCGCGTCCGCATTCAATGACCGAAGTGGATCTCTTGCTGCTGCACGCGCCGAGCGTGTATGACTTTCGTGAAAAGGCGATCCTCTACGGTCCGGTGAGCGACATGGTGCCCTCCTCGACCGTGTTCGAGATGTATCCTCTTGGTTTTTTGACCATCGCGAGCTACCTGCACGATCGCGGCATGCGGGTGCGCATCGTGAATCTCGCGCTGCGCATGATGAACAGCCGCCGCTTCGACGTGCCCCGCTTCCTCGCCAGCCAGAAGCCCAAGGCCGTCGGCATCGACCTGCACTGGTTGCCGCACGCCCACGGCGCCCTGGAAATCGCGCGCATCGTGAAGGAGCTGCATCCCGGCGTACCGGTCATCATGGGCGGCTTGTCGTCGAGCTACTTTCACCGCGAATTGATCGGCTACCCGCAGGTGGACTTCGTATTGCGCGGCGACAGCACCGAGCCGCCGCTGCATCAGCTGCTCCTGGCGCTCGCGAGCGGCGCACCGCTCGGCCAGATACCGAATCTCACCTGGAAGGATTCCGCCGGAATTCACATCAATCCCCACGACTTCGTGCCGCTGAGCTTGGACTATGTGGATTTGCGTCCCGATCTCATGATCGAGATGGTACTGCGCTATCGCGACCTGGAGAGCACCCTGCCGTTCAACGGCTGGTGGAGCAATCCCATCACGACGGTTTTCACGGTCAAGGGCTGCGCCTTCGAATGCGTCACCTGCGGCAGTTCGCACACCGCCTGTACTCATGTGACGAAACGGCAGAAGCCGGTATACCGCGGTCCTGCGAGCTTGGTGGCCAACATGCGGGCGATCTGCCGCATTTCGCACGGTCCCATCATCTTGGTCGGCGACCTCCTCATGGCCGGCCCGGAACACGCGGCGGAAGTTCTCGAACTCCTGCGCGAGGCGGATTTGCAGAACGAGATCGTGTTCGAATTCTTCGCCCTGCCGCCGGCCTCATTCCTCAAGGACATCGATCGCTGTGTGCGTCACTGGAGCATGGAATTCAGTCCCGAAAGCCACGAACAGGCGGTGCGCGATGCTCAGGAGGGCGAAGCCGGCTATACCACCGAGGACATGGAGGCCATCATCAAAGAAGCGGTGCGCCTGCGTTGTACGCGCATCGATATCTTCTTCATGATCGGATTGCCGGCGCAAACCACCCAATCGGTTCGCGATACCGTCGAGTACTGCGGGCATTTGTTTGAGCTCGGAGACAAGCGGCTCTCCTGCTTCATATCGCCAATGGGCCCATTCATCGACCCCGGCAGCCGCGGCTTCGAGAATCCCGAACGATTCGGCTACCGCTTGTTCGCGCGCACCTTGGAGCAGCACCGGCGGCTGCTCATTCAGCCCACGTGGGAGCACATTCTGAACTACGAGACGCGCTGGATGACGCGCCGCGAACTCGTCGATGCGACCTACGACGCGGCCGAACGGCTGAACGAACTCAAGGTGCTGCACGGGCGCCTGTCGAAACGCCGCGGCCGCGGCGTCGCTCGGGGTATTGCCGCAGCGCGGGCGCTGCGCTCGCGCCTCGACGCGGGCAATGGGCCAAGCGACGTCGCGGTCGGCGCCGATGCCGCACTCATGGGAGAGATATCGCGCTTCAGCATCTCGACGGTGTGCGACAAGCGCGAATTATTCTGGCCAAGGCGTCTGTTCAATTTCAAGGTGATGGAAATCATGCGCATCTTTTTTCGATACCTCGGCGGACGCGCGCAGCGGCGCGCGCTCTAAGACCGAACTATGCGCGCCGCCGCTTGCCGCGCGCCGATGATGGCTTCACCACCAAGACGTCGCATCGCAGGCTATCGAGCACCTGTTCGGCGGTATTGCCGATGAAAATTCGCTGCAACGCCGAACGGGACGTTGCCCCCATGACGACCAGGCCGGCCCGCATCGAGCGCGCGAGAAAAGGCAGCTCCTCGTTCGGGTAGCCGCAAACCAAGTGTCCCTTGTTGCGGGCAATTCCATATCGATCGAGGGCCGCGAAAAATCGCCGCCGGACCGCGCTCCGATACGCTTTGTCCTGCACCGGAATCTCGGCGAGCATCGCCGCCCCCATCGCCATGTCGGGTACGTACGTCATCAGCGGACGATAGACATGCGCGGCATGCACGGACCCGCGCACCGCGGCGGCGACGGCGCGTGCCGCAGCGACGATGTCATCGTCGAGCGCGCCCGGCTTGTCGTTGGCGTGAAATGGATCGAGCGCCGCCAAGATGCGGGGACTGCGCCACGCCGTCCGTCCTTTGACGATCAAGAGCGGCACCGGGCAGCGCCGAATGAGTTCGAAATCGGTCTGGGTGAGCAGAAAACGAGCAAAGACCCGGTGTTTGCGCGCCTCGATGACCACCAGGTCAGCCGCGGTGAGGCGAACCTCGCGCAGAATGGCTTCGTGCGCCGGATACCCGGTCTGCACGTTGGTATCGACGACGATGTCTTCGCGCCGCAACCGGTTCGCGGTCCGTTCGAGCCCACGGCGGCTTTGCTCCGCTTCGAAACGGGTAAAGTGCTCCGCTTGGGCATGCACGATTCCCGCCGAAACAGCCGACGGTATCGCGCTGAACAATTCGATGCGCGCCCGCGTCTTGCGCGCCAGCGCGCACGCGCGCCGAACCGCCTTATTCATACCCGCCGACGGCTCGGCGATGGCGACGAGAATCCGCTCAAACCTCGGACGCGACATGCCCGCTCAACTGCCGGTGGGGAGCGTGTGCGCGACGCCTTTGTGGCAATCGATGCAGGTCATGCCGCTCTTCGCCAGGGATGAGTGAGCGTCGGCGGCCATCGCCGGCTGCTTCGCAAAGGCCATGGCGCTCGGCGTATGACAGCTGCGGCACTCGGCCGAATCGTTCGCCTTGAGCTCCGCCCAGATTTTCTGCGCGAGCGCGAGCCGGTGCGCTTCATACTTCGCGGGGCTGTTGAGTTCGCCGCGCATATGACCCCACACCTCGGCGTAGGCTTGAATGTGCCGCCACAAACCCGGAAGGAAAGAAGGCGGCACGTGGCAATTGCCGCAACTCGCCTGAATACCGAATTCATTGGAAAAGTGCACGCTGTGCGTCAGCTCCTGAAACGGCTGCCGCATTTCGTGGCAGGACGTACAGAAGGCATCGGTTTCAGCCATCTTCAGGCCGCCGATGAAACTGCCCGTGAAGCCGATCCCAAGGAGGAAGGCCAGCAGGCCTCCGGCGGGTATCCCGAGCAAGAACCAACGATGCGGGCGCCGCCACAGCCACGCCGCGACCCCCCGCTGCACCGGCTGCGGCGAATTCATTGCGGATGGTTCAAAGCGGCCATTGGAAAAATTTTACTCGCTCGAATGAACGGCTCTCTGTGCGGTTCCGTACAGATAATGCAGACATATCGCGCTAGCTTGGGACCCGGGCGCCGCCTCGCGCAGCTGCGCGCGCTTCGAGCCGTTGTCATCGGGGATTCGCGGGAGATTTTCGGATATGCAGGCCAGCACAATGTTTCGCGGGTTGCATCGCTCATCTCTGTCCGCGAGCGCCGCCGGTATGGCGCTGCTCTCGATGCTGCTCGCGGCCTGCAGCGGCACGACCGGTTCAGCGGGTCCCGCGGGGCCTGCGGGTGCGACCGGCCCGTCGGGACCCTCGACCACGGGCTCGGCGCGGAATGTGAGCACGGCCACCGCGATTACCGGAACGATCACCGCGGTGGCGATCAGCGGACCGCCGGTCGTGCAATTCCAACTCGCCGATGAGAACGGCGCGCCTCTGCAAGGACTCCCGGCGGCCGACTTGGGCTGGGCCATTGCGCAGCTCGTGCCGGGCCAAAACGGCACCTCGAGCCAATGGAATTCCTACATCTATACAACCGTCACCCCCGGCGCGTGTCCGGATGGCGTGGCGGCCTGCGACACCACGCCGAAAACGCAGGCCACGGTGGAAAGCGCCGCGAGCGGCGCGCTGGTCGACCACGGCGACGGCACTTACCAGTACACCTTCAAGACCGACGTCACCAATGTGCCGAACGTCGTCTACGACGCCGCTTTGACGCATCGCGTCGGCTTCGAAATCCGCGGCCTCGCGCAGGCCAACAACGCCCCCTACACCTTCCAGCCTTCGACCGGCGCGACCACCGGCATTTTCAGCCGCGAAATCGTCGAGACGGCCACCTGCGACAACTGCCACACGATGCTGAACGCGCACGGCGGCGCCCGTGTCGATGTGCGGTACTGCGCCATATGCCACAACCCGGGCACCACCGACCCCTATAGCGGCAACACCCTCGACCTCAAGGTGATGGTCCACAAGATCCACAGCGGCAATACCCTGCCGAGCATCCAGACGGCGAGCGGCCCCAATACCACGCCCGCCCTCGGCATCGGCTACTGGATCATCGGCTACATGGAGTCGCTCAATAACTTCAATACCGTGCTGTACCCGCAGGACACCCGCAATTGCCAAACCTGCCACGTGCAGACGATTCCGGCGGCGACGCAGGCGGCCAACTATTCCGCGGTGCCGACGGCGGAGGCCTGCGGCGCGTGTCACGATAACGTGAACTTCGCCACCGGCGCGAATCACAGCGCGGCGCATATCGTGGCCAATGACTCGCAGTGCACGACCTGCCACGGCTCGACTTCGACCATCGACAATGGCGAGCTTCAGGTCATCGCCGCTCACGTCATTCCCGAGGATGTCGAGGCGGCCAAGTTCCTGTACATCGTCAACAACGTCACCTTCAAGAGCACCGGCGGCAACCTCTATCCGGTCGTGAATTTCTCGGTCGTTGATCCGACCCACAATAATGCGCCCTACAACATTCTCACAGCCGCACCGTTTGCCGGCATTGATCCGGGCAGCGGCAAGCCTGTCTGCGCGGATGATGCCGCGCGCCTCGCAATCGACATCGCCTGGGACACGAGCGACTACACCAACTGGGGCAGCGGCATCACGCCCTCCACCTGGGGCCAACCGATTTCATTGAATCCGCTCGCGGGGTGCGGCACCGCGACGCCCGCGCCGGGACTGACCGGACCGAACTCGGCGGGGGCTTTCACCATGACGTCAGCCACCCCGCTGCCGAATCCGCCGGCCGGCACTAACTGCCCACCGGCGGGCGGCACGGCCTGCCCCGCCATCGCCAATGTCGGCGTCGTCATCGAAGGACATCCCGGCGTCGTCACCACGGGCCCCGGCGCCGCGGCCATCCCGGTGACGAGCGCGGTCGGCTACGGCAACGTTGCAGGCGGTGCGCCGGTCGCGCGGCGTACCGTCGTTGACGCCGCCAAATGCGATGTCTGCCACAACTTGCTCGCGCTTCACGGTACCAATCGCAACAACAACACGCAGGTCTGCGTCGCCTGCCACAACCCGGCGTCCACCGATGTGAGCGAGCGGCAATCGCTGAGCGCGGCGACGCCCGGAATCGACGGCCTGTGGGAGCAGTCGATCGACTTCAAGTACATGATCCACTCGATCCACGACGGCAGCGTTCGCGGCGCTGCGGGTTCGCCGTTCGTCATCTACGGCTATATGGGATCGATCAACAATTTCACCGACGTCGTCTATCCCGGCCAGATCAATCGTTGCGACGCCTGCCATGTCGGCACCAGTTACTATCCGGTGGACGATACCGCCGTGCAGGCAACGACGTTTCACACGGGACTCGCCAAAAACGCGCCGCCGCCGACGGTGGGCAATCCGATTTCAACCTCCGCCAATATGGCGGTCTGCTCGGCCTGCCATTTCGACGCTCTCACCCAGGCGCACATGGTACAGAACGGCGGCTCGACGACGGTCGCCAAGGACGCGGAGGGCAGGACGATTCCCGGTGCCACGCCGGCGAACACCGAGACGTGCGGCATCTGTCACGGCGCCGGTGGAGTTGCGGACGTCCAAGTGGTGCACAACGTCCCCGCCACCACCGCGGGCAATTGAATGAGCGAGGTGCGGCGCGGCTTCGCGAGCGTTGCGTTGACCCTACTGGTGATGGGAATGCCGCCGCTCGCCGCTGGTCAGTCCGCGACCACCCCCGCGGCGGCGGCGACCGCCGCAGCGGCGCCCGTGGTGCCGGCCACCGGCTACAGCCCGCAGGGAGCCGATACCTGCCTCGGTTGTCACAATGATGCCGGCGTCATCGGCATCTTTCGCACCAAGCATGCGCGTCCGGACGATCCGCGCGGCCCTTTCGGTCACGGCGGTCTGCAGTGCGAGGCCTGCCACGGACCCGGCGGCGCGCACGTGCAAGCCGGAGGCGGCCCGCTCGCCGGTTTGCTCGACTTCGGCCCCAAGGCGAGTGCGCCCGCCGTGAAGCAGAACGCGCAATGCTTGAGTTGCCATCAATCGAACGCGGCGCACGATTGGGCAGCGAGCGCCCATGCCGCTAGCGAGGTGGCGTGCGCGAGCTGCCACACGCTGCACGCGGTCAAGGATCCGGTGCGGGCGGCGGCGACGCAAATCGAGGTCTGCACCACCTGTCATCAAGCGCAGCACGCGGATCTCAATAAGCCTTCGCATCACCCGCTGCGCGAAGGCAAGATGGCCTGCAGCTCGTGCCACTCGCCGCATGGCTCGACGGCGCCGGCGCAGCTCGTGAAAAACACGGTCAATGAAACCTGCACGACCTGTCACGCCGAATTCCGTGGACCGTTTCTTTGGGAGCACCAGCCGGTCACGGAGGACTGCAGCAACTGCCACAATCCGCATGGCTCGGCGCAGCCGGCGCTGCTCAAGATGCGGCCTCCCTTTCTGTGCCAGACGTGTCATGAGGGCGCGGGCCATCCCGCGATCGTCAACACGCCGCAGGGCTTGCCGGGAGGCTCAAGCCCAAGCGCTTTTCTCCTCGCCGGCGGTTGCACCAATTGTCACTCGCAGATTCATGGCTCGAACCATCCATCGGGCCGCGCGTTCATGCGCTAGGCACCAGCTATGACATCCATTTTGCGGTCCGGGCGAGCATGGTTCTTGTGGGGGATGATCCTGGCCGCGTTTGCTGTTGCGGCCGCAGCGGCTGATGCTCCCAACGCGGACACGAGCGATTGGAAGTGCGCGCAGTGCCCCTTCCTGCAGGGCTACAGCGGCGAGGTAGAAGCCGGTGTGTTCGGTGCGAGCGGCGCGAACGCGGTCTTTGGCCGTTATACGGGCATCGATCACAACGGTGCGTATGCGGATGTCGCAGCGTCCGGGCAATCACGAAGTGAAGATGGCGCGTACGCGAACTATGAGCTCGAGCGCCTCGGGCTCGCCTCTCGGGACGGCTACGTCGAGGGCGGCCGTGAGGGGCGCTACGATGTTTCGCTGAGCTACGACGGGCAGCCGACGCGGCTGTACGACACGGGAGCCACTCCGTTCCAAGCCAGCGGCTCGACCCTCACGCTGCCGCCGGGCTGGGTGCCGGCCGGCAGCACGGCCGGCATGAGTGCACTCGGTGCAAGTCTCGCGCCCGTCAAGATCGAGTCGGATCGCCGCACCGTGGCGTTGCTCGCTCGATATTTCGCCACTCCGAGTTGGACGATGTTCGGCGAGTTTCGGCGGCAGGAACATGACGGCACCGGCCTTTCGAGCGCGAGCTTCCTGACGGAGGCCGTGCAACTGGCCCAGCCGTTCGATTACGTGACGAACTCCTTCGAAACCGGAATCGCCTGGAGCGGCCGAAAGGCGAGTCTTCGCCTGAGCTACCTGGGTTCGTGGTTCGACGACAACAATGACTCGATTGATTTCGCCAACCCCTATCTGCCGATTGTGCCGGGCTCGACCCAGGGACAGCTCGGAGTGCCGCCGAGCAACACACTGCAGCAACTCGCCGCCACGGGCAACGTGCAGTTGCCGCTGCATTCGACTCTGACGTACACCGCCTCGCTCGGCAGCCTCAAGCAAAATGCCGCTTTCCTGCCGCTGAGCACACTGCCTGGATCGGCCGTGCCCACGCCGGACTCCCTCGGCGGCAACGTGCATCTGTCGCACTATGCGCTTGGCTTGGCCTCGCGGCCGCTGCCGCAGCTCTCGGTCCGCGGAAACGCGACCTATGACGGACACGACGACAAAACTCCGCCTCTCGCCATCGCCTATATCGTCACCGACACCTTTCCGGGCGGCACCGCGATATCGCCCCGCTACAGCGAGGATCGAGTGCGCCTGGATGGCGGCGCAGACTATGCGTTGGCCCACTGGATAAAGATCGGGGTCGGCGGCAAGCTCGACGAGATTCACTACGGTCCCGGACAGATCGTCACATGGACCCAAAATGCGGAAAGCTGGGGGCGGGCCGTCATCACGCCCATTGCGCCTTTGAGCTTCACGCTGAAATTCGGCAATGGTCTGCGCAAGGCTTCATCCTTCGACACCGCGGCGCTGCCGTCCGAGGAGAACCCGCTGGTGCGCGCGTACGACTACGCTCCGCGAGACCGGGTGTTCTCCTCGCTTACCGGCGCATGGACCGCGACGTCGACGCTGACCTGGTCGGCGGAGGGTTTTCTGGCCAAGGACGACTATCGATCCTCACCCCTCGGCCTGCAAAGCGTGCACGAGCAGCGCGGGTCGACCACGCTTGCGTGGACGCCGCGCGCCACCTTGAGCGCCTCCATCGACTTGGGCTACCAGCGGCTGTTCAATCTGCAGAGCGGATATACCGGAATCGACACGGCGCCGTGGCTCACGGCGGACACTGAACGGTTCTGGAACCTCTGCGTCGGCGGCCGCTGGGTTCCGCAAGAGCGCTGGACCCTCTCGTTGGACTATTTGCTGGCCCCCTCTTATGACAACACGGACACGGCGGCCGGAGGTTTGCAGCAGGCTTTTCCGCAGAATTGGACCAAACTCGATTCCACGCGGTTCGAGGTTGCCTACCGGTGGACCAGCGCACTCGAGGTCCACTTCCGCTATACGCATGAAACCTACAATTCCAACGACTGGGCGCAGAATGGCGTGGCGCCGGCGACCGTGCCGAACCTCCTGGCGCTTGGAATTCAGCCCTATCGAGACAACGTGAACCTAATCGGCGTCACCGTGCGTTATCAATTTGGGCGCGATGGCGCCGCGGCCAAATCGCAATGAGCCCCGCGTCAAGCGGGAGGGGCGAACAGCAGCGAATGATCAATGTAGATGCGATACGCGGCAATTTTCTCGCCGCGCAATTCAAAGACATTGGCGAATGGAAACGTGATCACCGAGCCGTCATGCCGCGTGTAGGTCACTTCCCCTTCGCATGCGGCGGAAGCCTCTTTGTTCCAGGTGCCAAGCAGCCGGTGCCGGCTCGAGGCAATGGCCGTAAAGAAGCCTGCCACCGCGGCGCGGATGGCCGGAGCACCGACGACAGCCGGGGCGTTGCCAAAGCGAAAAGTCGCGTCCGGAGTCAGCAATCCCACGAAACCATCCGCGTCGCCGGAATCGATGGTCGAAAGCAGCCGCCGCCACCAGTCCGAATCGGGCGTGAACGCATTGCGCGGCGCAATCTCCATTTGCGCAGCATACTCTCCGATCGTGCCCCACACACATTCGCCGGTTGACCGTCCATCGCCGGCGCTGGCCGGACCGGGGCTTGCAACCGCGGGGCTGCGCGTACTTCTCGCCACGCGGCCGCCGTTCCTGATTGCATCTGCGCTGCCCGTGCTCGTCGGCACCGCTTGGGCCAGTGCGGCCTTTCACCGCTTCGATGGTCTCCTATTCGGGCTAGCGCTCGCCGCAACGCTGCTTGCGCACGCAGGGACCAATGTCTACAACGATGTCGGCGATGATGTCATCGGCGCGGATCCCGGCAATACGGATCGCATTTATCCTTACACAGGCGGTTCACGCTTCATTCAAACCGGGCTGTTGTCGCGCCGTGAGATGACGCATCTGGCGATTGCCTTGTGCGGCGCGTCGCTGCTCATCGGTGTGCTGCTCGCGGCTCTGCGAGGTCCCGGCATCATTCTGCTCGGAGCGACGGGCCTTGCTCTCGGAATCCTTTATTCGCTGCCCGGAGCACAGCTCTCCGCGCGCGGCTTCGGCGAAGCAGCCGTCGCCGCCGGCCTCGGCATATTGCCGGTACTGGGGGCCGTATGGCTGCAGACGGGATTCGTGGATTCCGGCGCGATACTCCTGTGTGTGCCGGTGAGCTGCTGGGTGGCCGCCATCCTGATCATCAATGAGGTACCCGACGCCGACGCCGACCGGCGCGCGCAAAAACGCACGCTCGTGGTCCGCTCGGGAGCAGGCGGCGCGCGCGTGATTTATCGCGGCCTCACCCTCCTGGCACTTCTCGCCGGCGGCGCGGCTATCGCACGCCAGGTGCTGCCGATATGGTACGGGATTCCTGCGGTAGGGCTCGCCGCTCTCGGCGTCATCGCCGCCGGCCGCATTTCGATGGATCGCACCGAGCGTCCGCGTCTGAAGCAAGCGATCGAGCTCACCCTCGCCGTGCAAGCGAGCGGCTGTAGCCTCATGATCATCGCGCTGTTGATCAAGCGCTTTCTTTAGGGAGCCGGGCCGGCCGGGCCGTCACGGTCGCCGCTTTCATACCACATCGCATTGATGACGCCGAACGCCAACGCGAAGGCCAAGCCCAATATCCAGCTGAAATACCACATGGCGCGCTCCTTGGAATTCAGTAAAGCCCTGCATGGCGGCGTATTGCCTCGAGCGTAATCTGGCCGCGCAATACGCGATAAACCCAGGCCGTATAGGCAAGCACCAGGGGCAGGAAAATGATCACCGCGACGAGCATGATGAGCAAGGTTTTGGCGCTGCTCGACGCGTCCCAGACCGTGAGGCTGTGATTGGGATTCGTCGATGACGGCATCAGGAACGGGAATAGCGCGATGCCCGCCGTCAAGATCGCCGCCGCCTGTGTGAGCCCGCTCGCGACAAGAGCCGCCCCAAACCGGCGCAGCTGCAGGTTGAGACCGGTGAGCAGCGCCGTCGCGATGCCCCCAATCGGCGCGAGCCACAGCAATCCATGCATCCGGTAATTATCGAGCCACGCCCCGCGCGCCAACACGACGCTCTTGAGAAGGGGATTCGAGGGACCCGCATCGTTGGCGGCGGATACGATCCTCTGTCCGTCGAGACCGGCGAAAACCCATATCCCTGCCCCGACAAAACAAATCGCGAAGAGGATCGCGGCGAACTTTCCGACTCCCGCGGCACGCCTGCCGATGTCCCCTTCAACCTTGAACGACGCGTAGGCCGCACCATGCATGACAAGCATCGACAGGCTCACCAGCCCGCACAGGACAGCGAACGGATGCAACAGATTGAAGAATCCGCCGGTATACACGGGACGCATGGTCGCGTCGAAATGAAACGGCACGCCGAGAAACAGATTCCCAAACGCCACCCCGAACAGCAGCGACGGAATTGCGCCGCCCGCGAACAGACCCCAATCACACGCGTTGCGCCACGCAGGTTCGATCATCTTGCCTCGAAATCCAAACCCCACCGGCCTCAATATGAAGCCGATGAGGAGCAAAAACATCGCAAGATACAGCCCCGAAAACGAGGCGGCATACAGCAGCGGCCACGCCGCAAACACCGCGCCGCCGCCGAGAATGAACCAGACCTGGTTACCCTCCCACACCGGTTCAATGGATTCCAGCAACGCACGGCGCTCTTCGTCTGTGCGGCCGACGAAGCGGAATATGGCGCAGACACCCATGTCGAACCCATCGGTCACTGCAAATCCGATGAGCAGCACGCCGAGGATCAGCCACCAGATGACCCGCAAGGTTTCATAGTCCAGCATGGTGCTACCTCAGGTGCCGGCGGCCGGGTCGGGCCAATACCCCAGCCCGTCCGGGCCGCGGCGGATCATGCGCGTCATGAGATACAGCTCGACGACGGCAAGCGCGGTGTAGAAGACGACGAAGCCGGCGAGCGACAGCCACACGTTCGCGGCCGTGGTCGTGGATGTGCCGAGGAATGTCGGCAAGACGCCGTCCACGGCCCAGGGCTGCCGCCCATACTCGGCGACCACCCAGCCGAATTCCGCCGCGATCCAGGGCAACGGCAAGCTGCAAAACGCCAGGCGCAAAAACCATCGATTGCGCTGAAAGCTGTGGCGCGCCGAAAAATAGAACGCGGCGGTGAAAAGCAGCACCAAGAACATGCCGATGCCGACCATGAACCTGAAGCTCCAGAACAGCACAGGCACGTTGGGAACGGTCGACCACGCGGCGAGTTCGATCTGCGCAGCGGTGGCGGCCGCGGGGTCGGGCGTGAAGCGCAGCAGCAGCAAGCCGTAGCCGAGATCAGCCCGATGCGCCTCGAATTGCGCACGGGCGGCCGCGTCGTCATGGTCCGCGCGCAATGTCTGCAGCGCTGCGTGCGCCAGGATGCCGCTCTTGACGCGTTCCCTCGCACGGGCGACGAGTTCGAAGATGCCCGGCACTTTTTGATCGATCGACCGGGTGGCGATCAAACCGAGAAGCCAGGGCACCTTCACTTCGGCGTAGGTTTTGCGTGCGGCCACATCGGGAAGTCCGAATAGGGTAAATGCCGCCGGAGCCGCTGCCGTTTCCCATTCCGCCTCGATTGCCGCGACCTTCATTTTTTGATTCTCGCTTGCTTCGTATCCGGACTGATCGCCGAGTACCACGACCGACAGCGAACAGGCGAGGCCGAAACTCGCCGCGACCGCCATCGATCGCCGCGCGACCTCCGTATTTCTCCCCTTGAGGAGATACCAAGAACTGATCGCGAGAACAAATACGGATCCGACCACGTAGCCCGCGGCCACGGTGTGCACGAACTTGGCCTGCGCCACCGGATTGAAGAGCACGGCGCCGAATGACACCAGCTCCATCCGCATGGTTTCGTAATTGAACTCGGCTCCCGCCGGATTTTGCATCCAGGCGTTCGCGATCAGAATCCACAGCGCCGAAAGGCTCGACCCCAAGGCCACGAGCGCGGTGACGAGAAGATGGCCGACTCTCGACAGGCGGTCCCATCCGAAGAAAAACAGCCCGACAAATGTGGACTCCAGGAAAAACGCCATCAAGCCTTCGAGGGCAAGCGGCGCTCCGAAGATATCGCCCACATAATGCGAGTAGTACGCCCAGTTGGTGCCGAACTGGAATTCCATGGTGATTCCGGTCGCCACTCCCATCGCAAAATTGATGCCGAACAATACGCCCCAGAACTTGGTCATCCGTTTCCATATCTCTTTCTTGGTCATCACATACACGGATTCCATGATGACCAGCAGCATCGACAGGCCGAGCGTCAACGGAACGAACAGGAAATGATAGAGCGCCGTCAAAGCGAACTGCAGGCGCGATAGAGTTACGACGTCGAAGTCAATCACAGCGGTCGCCTCCGGGATTCGCGATCGGCACATGATGCGCTGCCGGCCGGCCCGCCAGGGCCAAGCGGTTGGCGGTTGCCGACGCGTCCGCCCGACAGCGGTGCGAGCCTGAGAAGAACACAGCCCACAACAAGGTCAGAAACCCAAGCTTGGCCATCAGCAGCCAGCCGATGTCGCGCTTGAGACGGCTGCGCCAGTCTACACCCGCGCCTGTCACGACGCCGCCGCGACGTCGATATGGTAGTCGGCACCGACCCAGTTATCGCCGGGCGAGTACCTAAAGGTAAAGTCGAGCTTCTGCCCGGCCGTCAGACGCGAGGTGTCGATGTTGAGCACGTGCAGGCCGAGGCTGTTCGGCGTCGTGGGCGCATCCGCGATGTCCCGCCAGCCGTTGAATCCAAAGCGCACGATCGCGGGCGCGCGCAGCGCGACGATCAGCGACTCGCCGGCTCGAATCTGCGTGGTCGCCGCGTGCTCGCACCAGATCGCGCGCGCCGCCTTGCAGCGCTCGCCCCGGTAGCGCTGCCACACGGCCTCGGGCCGGTCGAAGGCGTGCCCGAGCGCGCGCGACGCGACCAGCTTGACGTATTCGGCATGGGTCCAGGCGAGCGGCATGGCAGAGCCGGTTGCGCGGCCGATACTCAGGCCTTTTTGCGGAATCGGCGGCCCGTCCCACACCTGTTCGGGCAGCATCCCGCCCGGCGACGCCATCCGCGCCATGGCCTCCAAGAACGGCAGCGCATCACGGCCGGACGCGATTTCATAATGCCCGCGTTCTCCGGTGAGCAGCGGCCAGGCCCGTCCGCGGCCGACTCCGTCGAACGCGCTGCCATCGTCATGCTCGCCGTAGCCGTCATCGTGATAGCGGTGCCAGCAGGGACCATAAGGCGTATCGACTTTGAGCAAGGCATCCGCGAGCCGCACGCTGCCTAAAACCAAGGGATCGTCGCAGCGGCGCAAACCGAAGCGGACCAGCTGCAGAAAATCGACGCCGAATTGTGCGGCGGCCGGCAGCCCCGGATCCAAGGCCTGATTTTTCATCGACAGGACACGGTCGAATGCGCTGCGGTCATTGAGAGCCTGCGGAGGGGCCACGCGCACGTAGTAGCCTGGAATGCCAAACTGCCGCGCGAGGGGCGTATCGTGCACCGCGGTCCAATCTTCGAGCTTCGAATTCCAATAGTCGGCAAAATCGAGCGCGAGTGCGCGCGCGTCGGCGGCCAAGTACGCGGCACCGCTGACGAGCGCCGCGATGCAGGCGGCGAGCGTGAACGTATTGAGCCCCGCGCTTTCCTCCCAACGATCCTGGTCGCTCGAGGGTCCGTGGCGCACGAGATAGGAGAGTGCGCGCTGAACCATGTCGGCGACCTCGATACCCGCGAGTGCATCGCGTTCGGCGAGCGCGGCCGCCAGCAGCACGGGCAGCGCCGTCTCATCGAGCTGGACTCCCGTCCAATAGGGCTTGCCGCCGAGCCATTGATTCTGATTCCAATGCCCGTCGGCGAGCTGCGTGGCGCGCAGGTATTTCAAGGTATTGCCCGCCTCGCGCACGGCGTCGACGGCGAGCAGGGCGCCTGCGCACTCGACGAGGTCACGAGGCCAGATGAGGTGATAACCCTCGCGCTCTTCTTTGGTGTTGCCCCAGGGGATACTCAAGCTCGCGACCATTGCGCCGGGGTAGGTCTTGTCCCGGTGGGCGCGGAGCACCATGGTCGAGATGCGGAATTGCTCGGCGCAGTTCACGGGCAGCGCGTTCAGGTATTGCACGGGCACCCGCGATTTTGCGTACCACTGCGTCCAGTTCGCCACGTGCCGGTCGCGTGCCCGGTCGAAGGGCTCGAACAGAGACGTCAGCGCCAGCGTGGCGGCGGACTCCGGGCTGCTGCCGAAGGCGAGCGCCAGCACCGAAGAGCGCGGCAGCTGCGCCAGGAACGCGACGTTGCCCGGACCCGCTGAGGAGTATTCCCAGGTCATCGCGCCGTTGCGGGCAAAGTCCTGCCAGCCGTCGCTCGCGCCCGTGTAGCCGGCGCTGGCACGGCCGAAGGCGTCGCGCTGCCCGTCCGTGACCGCGGCGAGCGCCAGTGCGTACGGCCCCTGCTGTGCCCACAACAGCCGGTGGCCGCCATAGTCGGCCACTTCGGCGTGGTTGTTCATGCCGGTACCGCCGAGATGCGGTGCGAGCAGGGCGTACGGCCGCAGACTCTCATCGCCGGTGAGGACGACGTCGACCAAGAGCGCGTCGCGCTCTTCGCAAGGAACGACTCGCAGCGTGAGTTCGAAGCGTTCGTGACGGTGGACGACTCGCACTGCAGGGATGCCGGGCACGAGGGCTTCGATGGTGTGTTGCCACAGCCGCTTCACTTCCACCCAAAACCGTTGCCCATCGGCAACGATAAAACCGAGGTCGCGGATCTGGGGAATATCGACTCGCGGGAAATACACCTCGTTGACGATGCCGCCGCCGATCGTGAACCACAGGCGCGACGTGTCGATCGAACAGCCGATCATCTCCTTGGCGCTGCTGCACCAAGTCGGCGGAATTCCGGGAGCGCCGGGAGCCGGCCCGCCGCTGCGCAGCATTTCAGAGGCCGTCATCGCGTTGCGCACGGTTTCATGGATGCCGATTGTTTATCAATGCGCTGCGGAAGTCGACGCCGTTCTCACTCGATGAAATTGTCCAGGAAAACCCTCTTGCGTAGGTGGGCCATTCGGGGGTGAAATCGCGAGCATGATATCGAGATCATTTACAGCCGCCAGACGTGAGGTGTCCCATGCTAGCCACCAGGTATTCGACCATCGGGAAGCCGCTCATTCCCGGAATGGCGGGCCCCACCACCGAAAAGACCACGTGCGCCACCGTGCTGTGTGCCGACCTGCACGGCTATGACGCGATCGTCGCGCAGCTGCCCGCTTTCAAGGTCGTGCCATTGCTGCAGGAATTCTTCGCCATCCTGACCAGCGCAGTTCTGGAATGCGGCGGTCAGATATTTCACTTGGCCGGAGCCGACATGATGGCAGGATTCGGCGTCGGCGATTCCCGCCACACGCAAATCCACGAAGCGCTGACGGCCGCGCGCACGATTCAGCAGGGATTCGCACGCGTCCGAGCGTCCTGGCAGGAAAAACACTCGGTCGATGCCGGGGTCGGCATCGGGATTCATCGCGGAGAAGTCGCGATCGGAATGTTCGGCACTCCCGAGCGGACGGCGCTCACGCTGGTGGGCGATACCACCCATCTCGCCGCTCAGCTATGCAGGCGCGCGCGCGCGGGCGAAGTGCTGTTATCCGCCGCGGTACATCTGCCCCACATTTGTGATACCGCCGCGGTCGGAACCACCGAATCAATGCCCTTGCTGCATCTGCCGCAACTGCAACTGCGGGGACGCGCCACGCCTCTCGACGTCTGGTGTGCGCCGGCGGCTCGGCGCTTGAAGATGCGCCACTCCGCCGAGCCAGGCCAGGCGCGCCACTAGCGAGCGAGCACCACGGCGGCGCGCGCAGCGCCCAACAGCGCGGCGTCCGGGTTGACGATCAGTTTGGTGGGGATTGCCGTCACATACGGCGATAATCGGCCCTTGCTGTCGAAGCGCGTGCGAAACGGACTCTGCGCGAGGAATCCTTCGATCTTTTGCGCAATGCCGCCGGCGATGTAGACGCCGCCCTGTGCACCGTGCACCAGCGCGATGTCGCCGGCCACGGCACCGTAGATGGAACAGAACATGGTGAGAGCCGCGCGGCAACCCGCGTCATCGCCCGTCGCCTTGGCGACAATCTCTGCGGCGTGGAGCGCCGGCGGCGCGCGCCCGGCGACTTGCTCCAAGGCCCGATAGAGGTTTTCAAGGCCGGGACCGGACAGAATGCGTTCGATCGACACGCGGCCCAGCTGGCTCCGCATCACCTGCAGCGCAGCCCCCTCCGCCTCGTCGCTGGGCGCAAACCCCATATGGCCGCCCTCGGTTGCCATCGGTACCACGCGGTCGCCATAGCGGGCGAGGCAGGACACGCCGAATCCCGTACCCGCCCCCAAAATCGAAATGGTCGCTCCGTTGAGCCCCTCGAGTTTGGGGCCAATGGTCCGCAAATCCTTCTCGTCGAGAATCTCGACCGCGAACGCGAGCGCCGCGAAGTCGTTGATCAACAAAGCAGACTTGAAACCGAACTTCTGCAGCTCCGTTTCGGAGATTTGCCAGCCCCGGTTGGTGAAGTGCGCCGTTCCCGCCGACACCGGTCCGGCGACCGCAATGGCGGCCCTCGCTGGAATTGGCGCGACGTGAGCGCGGTCGACGTAATCGCGCAGCGCCTCGCTGAAAGTGGGGAAAGGCTGGTCCAGGTCCAGCCGCTGCTCGATGCGCCAGGGTGCGGGTCCGAACGCCTGCACGATCGCAAAGCGCGCGTGCGTGCCGCCCACATCGCCGACGAGAATGCTGTTATCGCCGCTCACGGCGACAGGATATCTCAAATCAGGCGACCCGGCCCTCGCCGTTCAGGCGCCGTTCCACTTCGTCTTCCGCCGCGAGCCAGTCCTCGAGCTCATGCCCCGGCGCAAAGCCGCGGCGTTCCGCTCTGAAATAGGCGGCTTCGGCGATCGAGGCATGACGCACCTGAATCCGACCGGTCACCGGCACCGCGGTCGGCGGAGCCGGGGTGTGCTGAGTTGGGGTGTGCTGAGTTGGGGTGTGCTGAGTTGGGGTGTGCTGAGTTGGGGCGGTTTTACCCGCGCTGCCGGTTTTCCTCTTGCTCGCGGCCATTGAACCTCCGGAAGAAATACCCGCTTGAAGGAACTCGCCAATCATAAAGCGAAGCATCCTGCAAGGACATCCAGGGAATCGCGAAGTTCCGGGGGCGATGCCGCCGCGGCCGGCTCAAAATCCACCGCGCGCTTGGGTGCGGTCAAACCGCGGCGAGGGCCTCGTCAAGATCGGCGAACAGATCCTCGATATGCTCGAGGCCGATCGACAAGCGCACCGTGTCTTCCGTCACCCCCGCCCGCAGAAGTTCCTCGGGCGACAATTGCCGATGCGTGGTCGAAGCAGGATGGGTGGCGAGCGAGCGGACATCGCCGATATTGACCAAACGCGTGAACAATTGCAGGGCGTCGAGAAAGCGCGCGCCACGCTCGCGTCCCTCTCCCGCCGGGCCCTTGAGTCCAAACGTCAAAATGCCGGACGCTTTACCCGACAAATATTTCCGCGCCAGCGCGTGATCGGGGTGATCTTCGAGTCCCGCATAATTCGTCCAGGCCACCTTGGCGTGAGCTCGCAAATGCCGCGCGACTTTGAGCGCGCTGTCGCTGATTCGGTCCATGCGCAGCGACAGCGTTTCAATGCCCTGTAGAATCAGGAAGGCATTGAACGGTGATATCGCCGCGCCCGTATTGCGCAACGGCACCACGCGCGCGCGACCTATGTATGCCGCGGGTCCGAGTGCTTCCGTATAGACCACGCCGTGATAACTCACATCGGGCTCATTGAGCCTGCGGAAGCGCTGTTTGTGTTCGGCCCATGGGAATTTCCCTGAGTCCACGATGGCGCCGCCGATGCTCGTTCCATGACCCCCGAGATACTTCGTGAGCGAATGCACGACGATGTCGGCGCCGTATTCGATGGGCCGGCTCAAATAAGGGGTGGGGACGGTATTGTCGACGATCAGCGGCACACCGTGGCGGTGAGCAATTTCGGCTATGCGCTCAAAGTCGGTGATGTTTCCCTGCGGATTGCCGAGCGATTCGACGAATACAGCCTTGGTCTTGGAGTCGATCAGAGGCTCGAAAGTCTCCGGTTTGCGGTAGTCGGCAAACCGAGTCTCGATACCGTACTGAGGCAGCGTATGCGCAAATAAGTTGTACGTGCCGCCGTAAAGCGCACTCGAAGCGACGATGTTGTCGCCCGCCTCGCTAATGGTGAGAATGGAATAGGTCACCGCAGCCTGCCCGGAGGCCAGCGCCAGCGCGGCAATACCGCCCTCCAGCGCCGCCAGGCGCTGCTCCAAGACATCCTGCGTCGGATTCATGATGCGGGTGTAGATGTTGCCCGGCACCTTGAGATCAAAAAGATCGGCGCCGTGCTGCGCATTGTCGAATGCGTAGGCAACGGTCTGATAGATCGGCACGGCCACGGCCTTGGTGGTCGGGTCCGGCGAATACCCGCCGTGAACCGATAAGGTTTCGAAGCGCCACTTGGCGCGGTTGTTGGGTTGTGCCATTCGGTGGTCGCCTGGTTACCAGAACAAGAGTGAGCGGATTTCGATGCTGCGCCGGGGAGGCGCATGCGGCGCGCTGCTGGGGTCGTCGAAGGCGGTGTGCGCCGTGAGGCGCGCCGCGCCGTCGGTGGCCGAATCATATATTTTGAGCAACGTGGCCTCGGACGGTCATCGTGAACCCGGCGCACAGGCTCGCGCAATTCCGGCCGGCCGGGAACGGCGGTGCTGTCGCGAAGGGTGTGATCGAAGATCAGGACTTTGTCGGCGCCGGTATGGTTCTTGAGGGCGGCCACCACCTCCGGGTAGTCGATCGCCTTGACGCGTTCGGCGCTCTGAAACGACGCCCAGTCTCGGAGCGTGCCGCGATGGGAAATCATCTCGAAGCCGCTGACATCGAGAGCCAGGCCGCGGACTCTCCTGGCGTCATGGATCGTCACCCTGCGCGCATCGATCTCGCCGCTGTTCCTCGGTACGCCCGGCGGTGGCTCGAAGGTGTAGTTCACCGGCCGGACACCCTCGTTGCGGGTGTAGTTGAGCACGGCCTCGACATCTGTTGCGGCGACGCCGGCCGCCTCATCGATCACGGCACTCATTAGAACGTCTCCTTGTAAGGTCGAAGATCGAGTTCATGGGTCCAAGCGCTGCGGTGTTGCCGATGCAGCTGCCAATAGGTTTCCGCAATGGCATCAGGGTTCAGCAAACCGTCGGCGTCGGCTTGCGCCACCCGATGCGGAGCGGCGGTCCGCAAGCGTTCGCCGTCGATGCCGCCGTCAATCACGATGTGCGCGGCATGTACCCCTTGGGGGCCGTACTCGCGCGCGATGCTTTGCGCCACTGAGCGCAACCCCGCCTTAGCCGCGGCGAAGGCCACGAACGGCCCCCGGCCGCGCAGCGATGCCGTCGCTCCGGTGAACAGGAGGCTGCCGCCGCCGCCCGCGAGCAGAGCGGGCAAGACCACGCGCGCAAATATAAAACCTGCGAACGTGCTGCCGCGCCAAGTGGCTTCGAACTGTTCGGGAGTGAGTTCCAGGGGCGTGCCGCGCACCGCATTGCCTGCGTTGAAAATGGCTGCGTGCAGGGTGCCGAGCGCACTCACCTCAGCGGCGATGCGCCCGGCTTCCTCGGCCGAACTCACATCGCCGGGCAGCGCATGCGCCTGACCGCCCGCGGCAGCGATCTCCGCCGTGACGGCGCGCACTCGCGGAGCGCTTCGGCCCGTCAGCGCGACAGTCAAGCCCCCCTTCGCAAAGCGGCGCGCGACTGCCGCTCCCAACCCGGCTGAAGCCCCGACCCCCGCGATCCAGGCCACCGCCGGTTTGCTGCCGCGGCCGGAATGGTCATTGAAATCGGTATCGACTGGCGGCATGACTACATCACCCTGATGAATAAATCAACATATAGACGCCGGGCCCCGCCGACCAATACGATTTGTTTCTGAGCTTATATCGGGCGCGGCACTCCCTGGGGGCACGGGGAAACTGGCCGCCGGCGGGTGAAGTCCTCGCCGAAGACCGGTAAGCTGGCGCCGATGCACACAAAAACCGCGGTTAGGCCCGCCCCGCGGGGCCATGAGTCCCATGGTTTCCGCTCGCTGCAGGCGGTCATGCTGATCCTTGGCATCTCGGCAGGCTTGGGTATCGGGTCGGCCCGAGTTCAGGCCGCCTCCCCTGCGCCGTCGAAAATGGACCTGAACGCGTTCGATGCGCAAAAGAAAACCGTCACCTTGCAAAATGGCGAAGCCCTGGCGTACATCGACACGGGTGATGCGGCCGGCCCCGCGGTGGTCCTGGTCCACGGCTATACCGACAGCGCGCGCGATTGGCTGCCGATGCTGCCGTATCTCTCGAAGCAATTTCGTTTGATCTTGGTGGATCTTCGCGGTCACGGGCGCTCGGACAAACCGGAGTGCTGCTACACCCGCTTCGACTTCGCCTATGACATCAAACTTCTGCTCGACGCCCTCGCGGTACCGAAGGCGGATATCGTGGGCCACTCCCTGGGCAGCATCGTGGCACAGACCTTTGCCGAAGACTGGCCGGAGCGAACCCGACGTGTGGTTTTGATTTCCTCAACCGGCGGCCAGCCGGCCGGCGAGCCGAAAAAGCCGCCGCAGGTCGATTTCGCGGCGCAAATCCGTAATCTCAAAGAGCCGATCGAGGCGGACTCTCCCTTTATGATCGCTTGGTGGGATTCACCGACGCCGGTGGATCCTGACTTCATCCGGCGCGAGCGCGCGGATGCGGCCGGCATCCCGCTGCGCGTCTGGATCGCCGTGCTCGATCAGGGACTCTCGGGAGGCACCTCCCCCGCCGATCTTAAGAATTCGCTGCCGCGCCTCAAAGCCCCCGCTCTCCTGATTTGGGGAAGCAAGGATCCGATCATGGAAGAACCGGTGCGCAAGACTTTGCGCGACGCCCTGCCGAGTGCGCAGGTCAAAGTCTTCGACGGGCTCGGTCATAACCCCTTTTGGGAAGATCCGGCCGGCGTCGCACACGCCATCAACGCGTTCTTATCAGCCCCGCGTGTCGGTCAACTCGTAAAATGACATCCCGGCCTCCGCCGCCAGCCAACGGAACGGCTCGTTCGGCACGTAGTACGGATGGCTATTGACGAACGGGTACCGTCTCCAGAGTTCCTCCCGCCCCGCCTCGAGATCGGCGATGATCCGGCCAAAAATGGAGGTCAAATTCACCCCATGCCCGCTGTAGCCGATGCCGTAAAATATATTCTTGTGGCGCCCCGTAGCGCCCACGGAGGGGGAGGCATCCAATGACCAATCCACGACTCCGTCCCAACTCTGCGCAAATTCGACGCCCGCAAGCTTTGGGTAGATCCGCTCAAGCTCCCGCTGAAGCTGCGACACATGGGAGCGGGCAACGCCGCTATCCGCCGGCGCATTATTGAACGAGTAGCGGGGAGTACCTCCGCCGATATGGATGCGCCGGTCCCGCGTCAGGCCGAGGTAGAACACCTCGGTACGATTGTCATTGAACGGCACGCGCAGGCGCCATCCGATGTCGGTCAGCTCGCGCTCACTCAAGGGCTGCGTCACCGCGACGAAGTTATGCAGGGGCAAAATGCAGTTTCGCAGGAAACCCAACCCGGGAGTAAAGGCGTTGCTCGCCAGTACCAACGACTTGGCTCGCACCGTGCGTCCATCGGCGGTACGGAGCAGATGCTCGCGGCCCTCCTCGATACCGACCACGGCGGTGTTTTCATAAATCTTCGCGCCCGCGTTCTCGGCTGCCGCTTTGAACACATGCACGAGCTTCATGGGATGAATGTGGCCGCCGGCGGGATCGAAAAAACCTCCTTGATAAACGCCCGTGCCCAATGCGCCGGCAACGCGCGCCGATTCCCAGAACTCGACCGGCATTCCGAGCGACCGGGCTCTATGCACATAGGCCTTGGCCGCTCTCACGTCCTCGTCGCTGTCGAGTACCTGGAGCGCGCCCTGGGTGTCCAGTTCACAGTCGATGCCGGTGGCAGCGCTGAGCTTTGATAAAAACCGGATGTTCTCGGCCGTCAAATCGTAGATCTGCTTGTCCATGGACGGATCGGAACTGAAATTCATGTACCGGTCCGCGGTCAGATTCAGCACCATGGCGCCGTTTCTTCCCGAGGCGCCGTTCCCGCAGCCGCGGGCCTCCAGGACCACGACGCTTTTCTGCGGCGAGAGGCTGCGCACGAAGTAGGCTGCGGAGAGCCCCGTGAAGCCGCCGCCGATCACCGCGACATCCACGCTGAGGTCCTCCGTCAATTTCGGGTTCGGCGGCGGCTGACTTAGGGCCCAGTAACTGCCATTCGGCTCGAGCGGCAAGGGTGTCCGCCAGATCCAGGGCGAAATGCGATCCAGCCCGGCGGCGCCGAGCACGGCGCCTCCGGCCGCCCACGCCGAGTTTTTCAGAAAGCGGCGCCGGCTGGCGATCACTGCGTTAGAAGCTAGGCAAGTTGGTGGGCCGCGCGAATGAATGCGTCCACGTCCGCGCCGGCAGTGGCGTAGCTCGTGACCAACCGGATCGCCGCGCCGTCCGCGACCGGGCAGAGCGGCCAGCGGTAGAATTGGAAGCCGGCTTTTTCCAATGAAGCGACGAGCGTTTCCGGAAGTGCCGCAAAAATCTCATTGGCCTGTACCGCCTGCAGCAGCCGAGCTCCGCCGACTTGCTGCAATCCCTGCGCAAGATAGGACGCCATGGCATTCGCCTGCCGCGCATTGTTGAGCCACAGGCCGTCTTGAAAGTATGCGAGCAGCTGGGCGCTCAAAAAGCGCAATTTCGACCACAAATGCCCGGCGCGCTTGCGTCGCCGCTCGAATTCCTCCGCCAGCGCCGGATTGAAGAACACGACGGCCTCCGCGCACAGCGCGCCGTTCTTGGTGGCGCCGAGCGATAATACGTCGACACCGCTCTTCCAGGTCGCCTCAGCCGGCGAACAGCCGAGATGCACCAGGGCGTTGGCGAACCGCGCACCGTCCATGTGCACTTTGAGCCCATGTTGTTTCGCGACGGCGGTCAGCGCCGAAAGTTCGCGCAAGCCGTACACGGTGCCCCATTCGGTCGCCTGCGTCAGGCTGACGGCCGCGGGTTTCATGTGATGAACGCCCAATTCGTCCGCCAATGCGATGGCTGCCTCGAGCGGCCGCGGCGAGATCTTGCCATCCGCGGCCGGCAGCCCGAACAGTCTTGCGCCGCCGGTGAAGAATTCCGGCGCCGCGCATTCGTCGGTCACGATGTGTGCGGCTGCGTAGCAATACACGGCACCGTAGGGCGGAGCGATTTGAGACAGGGCCAACGCATTGGCGGCGGTGCCGGTTGCGACGGGATAAATCGCCACCTCGGTTTCAAACACTTGAGATGCGGCGGCCTGCAGGCGTTGGGTGAACTCATCGGCGCCATAGGAGGCAACCCAATCCGTATTGGCGGCGTTGAGGGCCGCCATGATCGGCGCACACACGGGAGTCACATTGTCGCTGGTGAAATTTCGGCTCAATGCGACTCCGGTCGTTTCATCTAGAGGCGCACCGGCGGCGCGTCCGCCACGGCTCTCAATACGCGCAGTTTGCTATTGAAATCTTCCTTATTCAAATAGGCGCCGCACAACCAGCGGATGCCCCGGTACGAGCGGCGGCCATGCAAGGTGCGCCAGTTATCGAACAGCAGCGCCGTACCCGGAGCGAGCCGCATCGTAATCTCATTGGACGGATCGTTGATCAGTTGATTGAACAGCTTCAGTGCCCGATAAAATGCGTTCATCCGCGTCGCCGGCAAGCGGAACGGCGCCCGATCATAGTTATTGTAGGCGATCTGCACAAAGTCGCCATTATGATCCAGGGCGATCACGGGATGCTCGGCCCGCAGATGGACGCCGTCACCCAAGTATTGCGCCGGGATCTCAACGGTTGACAGCACCTCGAAGGCCAGCGGATCGGACTGGCGGATCTGCTGCGCGACTTTGAAACCGTCGACCAGCGTACTTTCGCCGCCGCTGCCGTCGAATTTCAGGCAATGGAACATCTGATAGCCCGGCGGATCGAGGCTGTAGGTCCCATCGGTATGCGGTCCGATCGCGGCAGACGTGTAAGCGGTGTCCTTGAACGCGAGATTGGCGGTGAAATCCCACATCCCGCCAAATATGGTTTCACGAACGTAGCCGATCCGCGTGACCAGCTCCTTGGTAGCTTCGGCCGTCGGCGGCACGCCCGAGGCCAAGGCGAAGCCATGAAGTTCCACCAAGGACAGCCAGCGCAGCAGGCCCTCGTTTCCGGACATGATGTCTGCGTGGCTCATCGTGGGAAAATTCTCCGCCATGGTCGCGCGATCCCACAGGCGCCGCCGCGGCGCCGTTTCACGGCCATTGCTTTGGGCGATATCCCAGAGGAACGCGGCGGGCAGAAAGCTCGCGCTGCCGTCGTGTTTCCAGATGAGGTGCAGGCTCCGTCCGTCATCCCGGATCTCGACTGCGGCTGGGGCAATGTCCGCGGGAATCGCGAACGTGTCGACCTGGCGCTGCAAGGTATCGGGATGCAGGCTTTCCTTCGAATGACAATGATCGCGCAGCCAGAACGGCGAAAAGCGCGCCTGGGTCACTTTGTCGAGCCAGGAAACCTCCAGCTCGCCGTCAACGAATTTGGCCGAGCTCAGCAAGGTCTCGGCAGTCGCATTGCGCTCGGGTAAGGGATCAAGCATTTTTCTCTCCTCTGGGGGGCCGCGGTCGACCCATGATCGGCCGCCTAACTACTGAACGAGTGTATAATAAGGGCGCTCAGCGCGTCAAACCTGCCGCGCGCCCCGGGCAATTCACCCCTCCCCGGCCATGCGCCGCGAGATTTTTCTGAGGCCGAACCGGGCTCTTTGTTGCCAAATGCGCACAGTTTACTTTGCCGCGCAAAGTATTGTAAGGTCGGACATGAAACCTGTTTGCCGTGGGTCCCGCAGAATGAATCAATTGCTCTGCGCTCAGCGGTCAAAATTAGCCGCTCTAGCCGCAATGATGCAGCTCATCGCGGGCTGCTCCGGCAGCGCGGTGGGGGTGAACACCTCGACGCCGACCGTGACGGCGCCCGACATCACAACCCAGCCCGCCAACCAGACTATAACCGCGGGGCAGCCCGCTAGCTTTGCGGTTACGGCTAGCGGCACAGCGCCGCTCGCCTATCAGTGGAAAGAAGGCGGCGCTCCGATCAGCGGCGCAACATCGAGCAGCTACTCGACCGGGCCGACCACCGCCGGACTGAATGGCGCGAGCTTCACTGTGACAGTGAGCAATTCCGCCGGAACGGCGACCAGCAATCCCGCCAAGCTGACGGTCGATCCGGCCCCGCTTGCACCCGCCATCACGGCGCAACTGCAGAGCGTTACCGTGACTGCCGGGCAGCCGGCTAGCTTTGCGGTTACGGCTAGCGGCACAGCGCCGCTGCAATATCAGTGGAATAGAGACGGCAGCGCCGTCGCCGGGGCGATCGCCGCCAGCTACACGATCACCGCAACCAGCACGGCCGACAATGGCTCCATATTCAACGTCGCGGTAACCAACGCTGCCGGCTCTATCACGAGCAACGATGCCGTCCTCACGGTCACCGGCCCCACGCTGACGGTCAGTACCTCGAGCCTGCCCAATGGAGTCTTGGGAACCGCCTACAGCGCGACCTTGCATGCCAGCGGCGGGACGAGCCCCTACACATGGTCGGTGCAGAGCGGCCAACTTCCCGCAGGGCTCGCGCTCTCGAGCGCCGGCGGCGAGATCTCGGGAACGCCGACCACCGCCGAAACCTCGTCATTTACGATAGGTTTGCACGACGCCGCCGGAGCAGCCGCTTCCCGGGCGTTCGGCATCAAGATCGGCGCGGCTGCTGCCGTGGCGCCGTTCGGACACGTCGTGATCCTGGTGGACGAGAATGCGGATTACTCCACCGTCGTCGGCAACACGGCCTCCATGCCGTATTTGAATTCATTGATCGCGAGCTATGGACTTGCAACCCAGTACTACGCGAATACTCACCCCTCGATCGGCAACTATGAAATGCTGGTCACGGGCGAGGTCTTGACGAACGACGACAGTGAGACGCCCGCGTCCTTTCCGATCTCGGTCAACAACATCGTTCGCGAATTACTGGCGAACGGCAAGACCTGGAAGGCCTATGCCGAAAGCATCCCGTCCGTGGGATACATTGGCGGCAACTCGGGCAATTATTATGTGCGCCACGTTCCATTGGCCTATCTAACCGATGTGCAGGACAGCGCAACCAATCGTCAAGGGCTCGTTCCGTTTACGCAATTCGCTACGGATATCACCGCGGGCAAGCTGCCGAACTTCTCCTTTGTCACGCCGAATGCCTGCGACGATGCGCACAATTGCCCTTTGAGCACGGCCGACAAGTGGCTCGAGACGAACATCGCGCCGCTGCTGACCAGCACGCCCTTCAAGGACGATGGCTTGCTCATCATCACCTTCGACGAATCGGGCAACGACGACACGCATGGTGGCGGCCGGATACCCGCGGTATTCATCAGCCCTGCATTTTCGAAACGGGGCTATCAATCGACGGCCCTCTATCAGCATCAGAGCTCGCTGCGCCTGATGCTGGAGGGGTTGGGCATCGAGTCCTTGCCGGGCGCCGCTGCGACGGCACCGGCGATGTGGGAATTCTTTACCTTTCCGCCGCCGTGACGCCGGGAATCTCTACGCGCTCACGGGCCCGCCGGAACGCTTCTCGGAGGAATCCGCTTTGACCGCACGAACGGCATCGAGCACCACCTGCTCGAGCACCGTCAGATATTCGATGTAGCGCTTGCGGCCCAAGGGCGTGACTCGACACACCGTTTGCGGTCGATTGCGCTCAATTCCCTTGGTGATGGTAAGCAGCTTGGCTGCCTCCAGAACTTGCAGATGCCGGTTGAGATTCCCATCGGTTAGCCCGCACAACCGTTTCAGATCACCGAACGGCAAGCCCTTCGGATGGGTAATGAGCGACGTGAGCACGCTGAGGCGCGCGCGCTCATGAATGACGCGGTCCAGCCCATCATAGGCAAAACGCCGGCTGGATTCCTTCCGGGCTTCACGCTTCATCAAGTGGTTCCTCATATCCAAAATGGAGTACCGCGGCCACCAACAACTGTCCAATCCCAAACGGGATACCCATGGCCCACGGTGAAAGCACCCGCTCCGCACCGCCGACTGCCAGGCAATACAACCCGGCGGCGAGGTACCAGACTCCGACCCCGAACATTTGCCGCGGCAGAAATCGACACGATGCAAACACCCCTAGGCTGAATATCAACTCCCACAAGCCAGGCAGCATCCAACACTGCTCAGGAGCAACCCGCATCAACACGACGGTTAACAAACATCCGACCACGCCGGCCGGGAGGAACTGCTCGACCGCGGACTGAACCATCTCGCGCGCGAAGCCCGAATGCAAGCGCCTTGCGCGTGCGAATGTCTCGATGCTGGTCAAGGCCACTACGACCGCGGCCGTCGATATCCATACCGCGAGATACTGGACCAGGACCTGCTTCGGATGCTTGAGCATCCACAAGTACTGTCCGGCGGCGACCAATAAAGCGAGGATGCCGCTAAAGGCAATCGATGCGGGTCCATAGCCCCGAAACTCAGTGCCGCGCGCGACTTGAATGCGAATCGAGCGAATTTCGGACATGGCTTCGTCGAGCTTTTCCATAGGGCACCCTTTCTCGTCGCGCTGCAGAGTATACCGAGACTCCGGTCAATCCAAAAGCTGAAAATCGCGGCTGTCAGCCGAGCGATTCCATCCGGGAAGCTTATGGGCGCCCGCCGCCGGCCTCGGCAATCCGCTTGCGTTTAGCGGCCTGCGGCCGGATACTTTGTACTGCAAAGTAAGGAGTCGCACGATGACCGCGGACACCAGCGTCCCCACCCTGTTCGGGCTGCTCCTTTGGATCATGGTCATCGCGCGATTCCGTGTGCGGATGAAACACGCGGCGGAAATCCGCACAGCCGATCTTCGCGACCTGTCCCGCCAGTTGTCGCGCACAGTCTATTTATGGCTGTACCTCATCATCGGCGCCAGGCAGGTCATCAATATCATCAGCATTCTCCGGCATGGCGGAGCATCTGATTGCGCCGCGCATGATTGCCCAATTTTTGCACCCACGGCCGACTTGCAACTGGTACTGATCTACGGTTTGATCGCTCTCATCATCATTCGCGCCCTCGCGTTTTGGACTTGGCTGCGCTTGGCCGATGAATTCCGGTAGAGCCCCCCGCCGCACGGCCGTTCGCCCCGCCCGCGAACCGCGCTCGCGTCCGATTCCTCTGTAGGTCGCCGCCGATAATCGGTAATATCGATCACAATGAAGAAATCAAGCTGGTTGGCCGCGCTCGCGTTGGCCTCATTCGCAGGTGGAGCCTCTGCGCAAAGCGATAATCCGTGGTCCGGTTTTTACGCGGGCCTGAATGCCGGCGGAGCGTGGAATAGTACCTGCAACAGCTCGACACTCGCCGGTGCGTCCATCGATACGGCGGCTGCCGCGACTTTTTACAATCGCAACTGTGCCAACGGCGGGTCGTTTGTCGGCGGCGTGCAGATCGGCGACAACTTTCAATATAAGCGTCTGGTTTTGGGCTTTGGCGCTGATCTTGATGTCCGCAGCGCCAAGAGTCAAAACCTATCGTTGAGCTATGCGGGGACGGTGCCTCCTGCGGGCACCTATGCTTACTCCAGCAGACTCGGCCCCAGTGATTTCGCCATCCTCGCCCCGGCCATCGGATACGCGGGCAATCAATGGATGCCCTACTTGAGAGCCGGTGCGATCATCACCTTAGGTTCGCGGGACAGTGCGCTATTCTACACTCCGGCCGGAGCGACGAAATACACCGCCTCATTCGGCGGCAAAAGCTATTCGTCCAGCGGCTGGGTGGCGGGCGGCGGTGCTCACTATGGGTTGAGCGGTCCCTGGTCCATTAGCGCGGAATATCTTCACGCGAATCTCGGCAAGGGATCCGATTCCGCCGCGGGTTGCGCCGGCCTCGCCTCAGCGTGCGCGCCGTTTTCGGGCATATCGCTGGACAGCACTCGCGTGAGTTCCACGGCCAACATATTCCGTGTCGGCATCAACTACTGGTTCGCGTACTGGGGGCCGTGAGCCCTGACGGATCGAGTCATAAGGCCTTAACCGGCTTGGCATTTCTCCAAGGACCCCGGCGCAGGGTTTACGCTTATTTACATTTTCCGGTCGGGACGTCGCCGTCCTGCGTCACATCGACTTGCCAGAATTTCGCGCCTATACCGGGAGCCGCCAAAGATGACTACAAATCTCTCCCGACAAAAGGAGGCGGCTCATGGGATGCCTAAATCTTCCAAGACGTATGGTGCTGTGCGCAAGCGCGATTTCGATATGTATTTGCGGCGAGACTGCCGTCGCGCAGAGCGGCCAACCGCCGCAGCCCACGGATCCGGGGGTCCGTCCGACGACCAATAGCACCCCGATCCCGCTCGCCGGCTTGGCCCCGGATGAATTGGCTTACTTCGAGGACGGCATGGCGAGATTTGCCACCATTGAAGTGGTCAGCGGCGCCACGCAAAGCCAAGGCAACGGTTTGGGACCGCGCTTTAACTCAAACCAGTGCGCTTCTTGCCACTCGCAGCCTTATCTTGGCGGCAGCAGTCCGGCTCAGAATCCGCTGCTCGCCGTTGCTGCACTCGACGGTGCGGCGAATACGCTGCCCTGGTTTGAAACGGCAAATGGACCGGTCAGGGAAGCGCGCTTCGTGCAATCGAACGGAGTGTATGACGGCGGCGTCCACAATCTGTTCGTCGTGACGGGACGCAGCGACGTCGGCAGTAGTTGCACCATCACGCAACCCGTGTTTACGCCCGCCGGCAACCCCCTGACCGGCCAGGGTGGGAATTCGAACATCGTATTTCGAATTCCCACACCGACTCTGGGCTCCGGCCTCATTGAAGCCATCTCCGACTCGGCGATCCTGGCCAATATGACTGCGAATGCCGCAGCAAACGGTCAGGCCGGCGTACACGGCCACGCCAATGCAATCTTGGGAGGCAACATAAACTTGAGTGCCAATGATGGGACCATCACGCGCTTCGGTTGGAAGGCCCAAAACAAGTCGTTGCTGATGTTTGCCGGCGAGGCTTACAACGTCGAGATGGGAATCTCCAATCAGTTGTTTCCTCAGGAGCGCGACGAGACAGCGAGCTGCCGCCCGTACAACGTCACACCCGAGGATACGAACAACTTCACCCTGGCCGCCGCTGCTGGTTACACGACGTCCACACTCTCCGACATCGAAGCGTTCGCGGATTTCATGCGCATGCTGGCTCCGCCCGTTCCAACACCGCCGACTCCCTCGACGATCGCGGGCCGGGCGCAATTCATCAGCGTGGGATGCGCCGCCTGTCATACGCCGTCTTTCACCACCGGCGCGGCCGTCGCTACCGGCTCCTCGCGCAGCCCGAGCCCGGCGCTATCGGGTCAAACCGCCAACTTATATTCTGATCTCTTGGTGCATCACATGGGCGACGGCCTCGCGGATGGAATCACCCAGGGTCAAGCCGGGCCTGATGAATTCCGCACGGCGCCGCTCTGGGGCCTGGGCGAACGCGTGTTCTTCCTCCACGATGGGCGAACCGCCAACTTGATTACGGCGATCGAAGCTCACAGCAGCCAGGGAAGCGAGGCGAACATCGTCGTTCAACGGTTCAATGGCTTGAGCCCTGCGCTACAGCAAGATGTCTTGAATTTCTTGCGGTCGCTTTGACGAGACGTCGGTCGGCGCAGGTATTGAACCTGTGAACGGCGGGGCCCGCGATTCATGACTCGGATTCTATTGATCGACGATGACGTCAAGGTCACTGCACTTCTCGGTGTGTACCTCGAACAGGAGGGATTTTCGGTTCATATCGAAAATGAAGCGGTTCGAGGAGTCATCGAGGCGCTGTCGGGCAATTATGGGATCGCCGTGCTCGACCTGCTGATGGCGCGGCCGAACGCTCTCGAGGTGCTGCAGCGCATACGGGATCAGAGCACCTTGCCGGTGCTCATGCTGACGGCCGGAGGCGACGATGCCGATCGAATTACGGGACTTGAGCTCGGCGCGGATGACTACGTCGACAAACCTTGCACACCGCGCGAACTCGTCGCCAGAATTCGCGCGATTCTTCGCCGCACTCGTCCGTTCGCGGCGCATGATCCCGCGGTCGATGCGCTGAAATCCGGCAGCTTGGTGATGTGGCCTCTGCAACGCCGCGCCGAATGGTTCGGAGAGCCCCTGACGCTTACCAGTACGGAATTTAGTCTGCTCGAGGTTCTGCTTCGTCATGTCGGTCATCCGGTGAGCAAAGCTGATCTTTCTCAACATGCTCTGGGACGCCCGCATGCGCGCCATGACCGCAGCGTCGACGTGCACCTGTCCAGCATTCGGCGCAAGCTTGGGACCATCGCCGATGGACGGCCCCTGATCCAATCGGTGCACCGCCAGGGATACCAGCTTCTCAAGGAATAGGGTGCACATTTGCCTCGATTTCCTTCATAGTCCGGCTGACGGGCACGTGAAACGTGAATCAGGAGAGGCGATGCTGACGGTCACCGAAGCGCTCAAGCGGCGGATATCAACACGCGAATTTCGGCCGCAGCCGCTGCCAAAGGATTTGGTGCGCGACATTCTCGACGTTGCACGGTGGGCGCCATCGGGTGGCAATCTGCAGCCTTGGAAAGTCATCGCAGTGGCCGGCGAGGAACGTGCGGCCGTCATCGAGCTCGCAAAGCGCATTCACGCCGCGCAAGGGCCCGACGAGAGCACCGACCGTCCCGTCTACCCGCCGAATCTCTGGGAACCGTATCGAACGCGTCGCTACAAAATCGGCGAGGACATGTATGCCCTTCTTGAGATTTCGCGGTCGGACCGCGCCGCGCGGCTCGCTCGATTCGAACGCAACTACCAGATGTTCAGCGCTCCGGTTGAACTGTTTTTCATCATCGATGAGCGGATGGGACATGGCCAATGGGCGCATCTTGGCATGTTCATGCAATCGATCGCGCTCGCGGCGCTTGAACGCGGCGTGGGCTCGTGCATGCAGGAGGCTTGGGCGACGTTGCGGCGCAGTTTGAAGAGGCATTTTGCGCTGGATGAGCACGAGATGATCTATTGCGGAATGGCGCTCGGCTATGCCGACGAGACTGCCGCGGTCAACTCGCTGCGCTCGGATCGCGCCCCCGTCGAGGAGTTTGCGAGCTTGCGCGGCTTCGAATGAGCCGCCGGAGACGCCGGTTGCCGGTCAACGGTTAACGGTCATCGGTCATCGGTCAACAGGGCGCGATGTTGGCCCTCACGACATCGGACAAGACGCGGGCATCGGCGAACGGCAGCGGCAGATATCGCGCATTCATGTTGTGCGCCAGATCTTTGGCCGCCTTGTTCGGACGAGGGGATGTATCGAGCAGTAGTGCCATGATTCTCGCCGCGCGGATAACGGCGCCGGCGCGCAAGGCTTCAGTCCACGCCGCTTCCCGCCCTCCTGTTCCATCGCGAGCGACGTTTGCACGGCCGTCGGTCAGCATCACGATCGTGGGCGTCTGTCCGCGACGCTGCGCCTGATGGGCCATTCTCACGGCGCTGTCGATTGCCGCGGCCAAGGGCGTACCACCGCCGCCCGCCAATTCGGCGAGACTGCGCTTCGCGCGCACCAAAGATCGCGTCGGCGGCAACAGGATCTCGGCCGCGCGTCCGCGAAATCCGATGACGGCGACTTGATCGCGGCGGATATAGCACTCCGCCAGCAACAACTCGACCGCTCCCTTGGCTTCCGCGAGGCGATGCAATGCCGAAGATCCCGAGGCGTCAACGGCGAAGATTGTCAGCGTCCGCGCACGCGCCCGGAACCGCGTCACGCGAAGATCTTCGGGAGCGATCAACATGCGCGAATTATGCTGCCGCTGGCGGCCCCGCAACCGCTGCCAGGGCGCCGCCGCGCGCAGAGTTTCGATGACGTTCAGGCGAGCATCGCCTCTCGTGACGCCGCTGTGAACTCCACATGGACGGCCGCGCATTGCGGCATTTTGCGGGGCGCCGGCTCGGCCCCCGGCACCGCCCGAGCGTACAAGTCGCCCGAGACCAGGCGTGCGCAGGCGTGCCAGCAAGCCGCTGGGTATTGCCGCCTGACTCGCCGCAAGCACCACGTTTTCAGCATCGTCGGGAGTGATCTCGGCAGAACCTCCGTGCGATTTGCCGGCGTCGCCCGCCGCCGCGCGAGGAGCCGGGTCCTCGGTCTGATCATCCGATCGGCTGTCGCCTCGATCCTTCGAGGGATTCCCGGCTTCAGGAGCCGGTGCAATCGTTGCGCGCGGGGCCAGCACCAATCTGCCCGCCAAGACCGCGTCCTCTTCTCGAAGCTCCGTGCGCCCGCCCAGCGCCGCCGCGGCCGCCGCGATGCGCGCGGCCAGCAACGTCACGCGAAGCGACCCGGCTCCCAGCGCCATCGCCGTGGCGCAAAGCGCGGTCAAGTTCCGAGAATCAACGCGCACACGCGGCAACAAGGCGCGGGCGGCTAAAATATGTTCCGCATCGTACGGCGGTACGAGCACGGTCCGGACGCTAAGAACGTTGAAGTCGAGCAGGAAGGCTAGCCGGTCGAGCAAGGGGCCTGGAATGAATTCCTCCTCCCACACGCTTTCATCGAGAGCCACCACTCCGACTCGCGCTGGGCTGCGGATAAATACTCCTTCACGGGGTAGATTCACCTCCCCTGCATCGAGCACCGCGCAGAGACATGCCGCCGTATGCGACGTCAGCCGTTCCGCCATACTCACGACCACCACGCCGCCGTCCGCTGCAGCCAATGCGCCGCACTCGGCGATCGGCCTGTTCGCCTTCAGCGTCGCGGCCAAATCCAAGCCTCCCAGCAACCGCCCATCCGCGATATTGAAGGGAACCCGGCGCAGCGGCGCGGCCGGCGGCAAAAGGTCGCGCAGCATATGCAGCCATTGATCGCGCGCAGGATGTACCGGCGAGCGCAGGCAGACCCCGCCGGCACCGGCCGGATCGACTGCAAAAAGCGATGCGACGAGCGCGGCGTCGCTGCTCGCGCTCATGGGCCGAACGTCTCGTGCAGCGCGCGGTCCACTCTCGCCGACGATCCGGATTCATCGAGTGGATCACGCCTGAGACGATGCCGCAGCGCGGGCGCCGCCACCTGGCGCAAGTGCGACACGGCGACGGCATCGGCTTGTTCGAAGCTCGCCAGCGCACGTGCCGCGCGAATCAAGGTGAGCTCAGCGCGCAGGCCATCGGTGCCCAGCTGCATGCAAAGTTTGGCGGCGCTTTCCATTACGGCCTCGGGCACTTCGATATCGAGCAGCCGTTTTCTTCCGGCCACGATGCGCCGCCTCAGAGCCTGGTCGCGCTTGCCCCATTTCGCGACAAACTCGGCTTTGTCGCGCTCGAACTCGTCGCGGCGTTTGATCACCTCGACCCGCTCGTTGATCTCGGTCGGCGTCTTTATTTCCACCGACAGTCCGAAACGATCGAGCAGTTGCGGGCGCAATTCGCCCTCCTCGGGGTTGCCGCTGCCGACCAGGACGAAACGCGATGGATGGCGTACGCTCAGTCCTTCGCGTTCCACCACATTCTCGCCGGAGGCGGCGACGTCGATCAACAAGTCCACCAAGTGATCCTCGAGCAGATTGACCTCGTCGATATACAGAAAGCCTCGATTGGCACGCGCCAGAAGTCCGGGCTCGAACGCCTTTATTCCCTGGGATAGTGCCCGCTCCAAGTCGAGTGCGCCGACGACTCGGTCTTCGGTGACGCCCAGCGGCATGTCGACCACCGGTACGGAGACGAGGCGGCTCTTGAGCGGCGTTTCAGCCGACTTCGCGCGGCACTCCTCGCACATGGAATCCGAGACCGTTGGGTCGCACGCATAGCGGCAGCCGATGACCGCGCGCATGGGCGGCAGCAGGGCGGCAAGCGCGCGCACCGCTGTGGATTTGCCGGTGCCGCGATCGCCGAAGACGAGAACACCGCCGATAGTCGGATCCACCGCCGCGCCAATCAAGGCCAGCTTCATTTCATTCTGCGCAACGATCGCAGAAAAGGGAAAGACTTGGCGAGCGTCTGGCCGCATCAGTTCGACTCAGGCCCCGGGCTTTTGCGCCCACACCTTGCACCACCCGCCTTGCGGTACGCTGTGTCCGACGAAGATATTGCAGCCGCCGCGTGCATCGCCCGCCTTGCCTTGGAACTGCGCACAGGTACCGCACTTCTGCCCGGGCTTGTAGGTTGGATTCGCGCTCGCCTCCACCTTGGTCGTCTCGGATACGAAACCAAGCGCCTTTGCGGTCGGATCGTTGGGATCCAAGGGAGACAGGTCCGCCACCGCCGCGGCATGGGTCAGCAGCCCCACTGTGGGCGCGAAGACTCCGGCTATGAGCGCGCCTTTGACGGCGGCGCGGCGTGATATCTTTTTTTGCATCGTGATGACACTCCGGTTGGAAATTTACTTGGCGCTCCAGCGCAATTTCAGGTACAGCATATGGGCGAGCAGCGCCGCGATCAGCCACATCGAGACAAGCTGCCATGCAAGACCGATGAGCGCTGCGCGCAGCGCAAGAAGCAAGGCCAATCCCGCGCCCAGGCTCGCGCCAAGTTCCGCCACCAAACCTATGCCGCGCCCCGCCGTCTTGCGCACCAGAGTCAACGCAATGAACTCGAGAAGCATCAGTCCGGCGATGCAGTCGACGATTCGGCCGCTGGCGAATAACTCAGCCATGGGTTGGAAACGGCATATTGAGTTGTACGATTTTCCAGTTGAGCAGCGCGGCGAAGCTCACCCAACCCAGGTACGGCAGCAGCAACCACGACGCGGTTCGTGACCCCCGGGCCAGCAATACGATCAACAATGCGATCGATAGCCATAGGGAACCCACCTCGTAGAGCGCCCAATCGGGCCGCTCGAAGCGAAAGAACAGAAGGCTCCAAAAGGTGTTCAAAAAAGCATTCAGCGCGAATGCGGCGACCATCCGCAAGCGATCATTGCGATTGGTCCAACGAGTCCAATAAATTACGCCGGCGAGCGCCGCCAGTGCGAAAATCAGCGTCCATGCGGGGCCGAACAGCCAGTCGGGCGGCTCCCATGCCGGCTTGTGCAAGCGGAAGTACCAGGGCCCGAGATCAGTCGTCAAAGCGCCCAAACCCGCCACGGTCATGGCGGCCGCCGCCGCCGCGAGGACAGGCCTCCACCGCCTGCCGCGGATTGCCCTCACGCGCGCACGAACCCGAGCAGATGCGCCATGTCCTTTAAGAAAATTCGAACGTGAGTCAGCGGCTTCGCCCGGACCAATTTCTTGTGCATGTACGCCTGCCAGGTTAGCCGCTGTACGTCGGAGTCCCTGCAAATACTCACAAATCGCTCGCGGCGGCCATCCGTCGAATACCAGAAGCGCTGCATGATCCCCAATACCCAGAACACGATGCCGTGCGCCTTCATGAAATTGCGGCGCGCGGCGCGCAAGGCGCGCACATCGCCGCTCTGCAATAAGCGGAAAACCGCCGAGGCTGCGAGCCGGCCGCCCGCCATGGCGTAGTAAATACCTTCTCCCGAAGCAGGGGCGACCACCCCCGCGGCATCTCCCGCCAGCACCACGTCGCGTCCGTTATCCCAGCGCCGCAAGGGTTTCATGGGAATGGGCGCGCCCTCCCGGCGGATCGTCTCGGCGCCCGACAAATCGCTCAAGGCACGCAGCTCCTCGACAGCGCCGCGCAGTGAAAATCCTTTATTTGCGCTACCGACGCCGACACTGGCCGTTTCGCCGTGCGGGAATATCCAAGCGTAAAAGTCCGGCGACAGGCGGCCCTGGTAGTACACGTCGCAGCGAGTGCCTGCGAACTTTTGCGTCGCCAACCGGGGCGCACGCACGATTTCGTGATAAGCCGCCACGTAGCGAATGCGATCGGCCCCCGGGATGCTTTGCTTCGCAACCGCCGACCTGGCGCCATCGGCGCCGATAACCGCGCGGGCGCGCAAGCGCTGCAGCATCGCCGGCGCACTCCCTCGCCGGCGCCCCGCCTTCGGCCGGTAATTCACGATCGCCGCACCGTCGGCATCTCTCGTGATTCGCTCAAATGTTCCGTGCCGCAGATCGGCGCCGGCCGCTCGTGCGCGCTGGCGAAGCCACTCATCGAAGCTTTCGCGGTCGACCATTCCGACGAAGCCGCCCTCGATCGGCATGTCCACGGCTGTTTGCGCCGGCGAGATCATTCGCGCTGAACTCACGCGCGCAACCAGCAGCGAGTCGGGTATGCAAAATTCCTCGATCAGCTTCGGAGGAATGGCGCCGCCGCAAGGCTTGATCCGTCCCGCGCGGTCCAACAGGCACACCTTGCTCCCGAGGCGCGCCAAATCCGTCGCCGCGGTCGCGCCGGCTGGCCCACCGCCGACCACTACCACGTCAAAGGTCTCGATCGGTAACGTCATGCCAAGCTCTTCAAAGCAAACGCGCTGATCAGCATGCCGATGACGTACAAAGTGACGCCGGTGCCGTTGTACCACGGTGCACGCTCGCGCGGATTCGCAAGCAAACGCCGCATCAACAACAATTGCGCGCCCAACAGGACCGCGACCGCCATCGCTTGATACGGCTCCCCCCACGCCAGCAGCAGCGCAACGATCACAGCCTGTGGCAGCGCCATCGTTGCACAGGCAACCTCGCCGGCGCGTTCGGCTCCCAGGCGCACGGGCAATGAACCAATGCCCATGCGCCGATCCCCTTCGATGGCTTTGAAATCGTTGAGCGTCATGATTCCGTGAGCACCGAGACTGTAGAGCGCCGCTATCCCCAGGATTTTCATCGACGGTGTCACGCCGCCTGACGCGACCGCTGCGCCCGTGACCCAGGCGAGTCCCTCATAGCAAAGCGCGCAGGCCAGATTGCCCCACCAGCCGTTCTGCTTTAGCCGTACCGGGGGCGCGCTATAGGCCCATGCGAGCAAGAGACCGACGGCTGAAAAATCGAATACCCAGCGCCCCAATGCGGCGGCACATGCGGCCGAAAGCGCGCTCCATAGCACCGCGACATACAGACCGGACCGGCCCGGCATCCGGCCGGATGGAATGGGCCGGGCGGGCTCATTGATCGCATCGACTTTGCGGTCGAACCAGTCATTGACCGCCTGACTGGTGGCGCAGAGCAGTGGACCGCACAGCACCACCCCCGCCAGTATCACCGGCCAACGCCTTTGCAGGAGAGGCCCGGCGGACACGACGCCGCAGCCGAACGCCCACATGGGCGGAAACCAGGTGATGGGCTTGAGCAACTCCAGCACCACCGCCGGGGCGGGAAAATCAGAGGTCAAAGCAGAGGCGGCCGGACGGGACATCGGGTGCTTCGTCTCGGCTACTCGATTTCTTCGCTCTCGGCCGACGCGAGTTCACCCAGTCCGTAGCGCCGCAGTTTTGCGTACAGGCTCTGCCGGCTGAGGCCCAATATTTCCGCCGCGGACGCGCGGTTATCGCCGGTGATTTCCAAAGCCGCTTCGATGCAAAGCTTCTCGATCATATCCGTCGACTCGCGCACCAAGTCCTTCAGCGGCACGCGTCCTACCAGCTCGGTGAGCTGCGCGATCGATCGCGGCTTATCGCGGCTCCCTTGGCGGTCGAAGGTCATGCGTTGCCCGACGTCGCGAATCGTGAAGCCGAAACAGGGCTCTTCCCCGTCGACGACGGAAACGGCGTAGATCTCGACGTCGCTGCTCGATCCATATTCACCGCGCAGCTGCGTGGCGAACATTCGCAGCGATCCATGTTCGCGCAACTGTGCGGTGAGCAAATTGAAATCCACGCCCGGGCGCCCGAGCCAGCGTTCGAGCGACTCATTGCGCGACTGCTCCTCGGTCGCCAGTTGCGCGAGGTCGAGAAACGCGCGATTGGCGTACAGGATGCGTCCCGCCAAATCCGTAACCACGAATCCTTCCGGGGCGCTCGATACGATCTCGAGCACCTTCGAATGTTGCGTCGGCGTGGTGGTCGCGGGCGGCCCGCCGGTCAAATCCGTCAATCGAATCAGGAAAAATGATGCGCGTTCCTCGCGGAACAGAGACGCCGAGATCACGAACTCCCGTGCGCCATCGGCCGAGCGCACAGTCACATCGTCGGTGCGGCCCGTCGCCCGGACAGCCCCCATCAAGCCTTGCAGGGCCTGCGTGCTTTGCTCGTCAAAACCGTCAGGGAACAAGCGGCCCACGAGACGTTTCGCGCCCTCGCCCAAGAGCTTGCCGGCCGCCGGATTTGCCTCGATCACCTTGCGCGTGGCCGCGTCGACGATGAGCACGGCTTCGGAGGAGACCTGAAACAGCAGACGGTGACGGGCCTCCGTCTGGCGAAGTTTGAGATACTCGCGCTCCATGGATTGCTGCGTGCTCACCAATTGCTGCTGCAGCGTGGCCATCGGCTGCATGCTGCGGCCGAAAGCGACGACTTGACCGGCGCCGTTGACCTGAATGGCGGCATAAAGCACCGGCAAATCCGTGCCCGTCGCCGACCGGTGATTCACCATGCGCCAGCGGGGCACACCCTTGGCGGTGGAATCGCGCAACAGGGCTTCAACCTTGGCCCGGCTGTCCGCCGTGACCGTTTCAGCCCAGGGCTTGCCAACCCATTTATCCGTCAATTCGCCGGCGAGCTCGTCGTTGCCGAAGGAAACATCTCGAATCAGGCCCTGCCGCGCATCGGAAACCACCAGTGCGACATCGGACGCAACCGTGATCAGCCGGGACGCCGTTTCACTGTCTAGATCGGTGAGCCATTTCTTCGCGCTGCTAAACTGCTTCACAACACCTCGATTCGCCTGCATGCCGCCATCAATCGCCCGCCCTTCTCACGCCGCGGATATGTTCGGCTCTCAGTACCGCTTGCGGCCCATCGGCGGCGGTGGCGTCCGCCCCCACGATCTCAGCCAATTCCGGCTTCTCGATCAGTAGGGGTCCTCCGACCAGCACACCGATTTCCCGATTGCGGGACGCGCGGCGGAGAGCGCATATCGTCGCCGTCAATTGATCGAGCCTCGCGTCCGTGCCAACGGACAAGCCGATCACCGCAAACCAATTCTGGCGGACAATCTCCACGATTTCCGCGTCCGAGGCGGGAAATTCGTGCCACACCTCCCAATCCGCGCGCCTGAGAAACTGCGCCACCAGCGAAATACCAAACGTATGCTGCTCGCCCGGACACGACGCCAGCAGAATACGCCGGCCGCTCCTTCGATCGCCATCCGCCGAACCGAACTCCGGGCTCAATTCCCTCAATAACTGGTGCAATCGGCACAGGCCGACCGTCACCTGCATGAAATCACACTCATCCTGCTCCCAGAGCAGGCCAAAATGCCGGGCCGCGGGGGCTAACAGGTCAAGGCACACCGCTTCCAGCGTCGCGCCGCGCTGCCGCACCATTTCCACGTAGGCGGACGCCACGCTGACATCGTGCGCCAATAGCAGCCTGACTATCTCCGTAACGTCAGAGCCGTCGGAGAATTTGGCGGGCCGCTCGAGAGCCGGGTCCGCAGCGCACCTCACGCGGCGCGTCAATACCAGCCGCGGAACAATCTCACCCTCGATCGTTCGCACCAATCGCGCCCGCTTGATCTCAGATTCCGACAGCGATGCGTCGGTATCAGCCACCCGCCGCGCCGGCTCGCCCGTGCCTACATCCTTCCCGCGATCCGAACCACTAACCTTCCAACCACGGCCATTCGGCCTTGCAGAAAAGTCACCCATACGCATTGGTTCCCCTCCAATGTGAGCGCGGGACTTACGCCCGCCGGTAGCGACCGCCTCCTTGAATCAATCGGAGGTCGTTTTGCCCATTTTCATCCACCAACCTCTGCTCTACCGGCCTCACCCTGACCATCTCAATTCCGGCTTCAAATGTCAAGCTAGCTTTACGTACAGTATTATTGACATATGAGCTGAAACAGGGCTAGGGTTGGGCCAAGATGCCGCTTTACTCAAAAGAGCAACGATTCAAGCGAGACGCCTCGCCGTGGACCCGGGTCCAGGCAGTACTCGCCCCGATCCAATTCATCGTGTTCTTGATCAGCGCCGCCCTGGTGCTGAGATTCTTGGCGACCGGCGCCGGATTCGAGGCAGCAACGATATCGGTTGTCATAAAAACCCTCGTTCTGTACACGATCATGATTACCGGTTGCTTCTGGGAGCGCGATGTCTTCGGCCGCTTCTTATTCGCACCGGCTTTTTTCTGGGAAGACTTCGTCAGCATGTTCGTGCTCGCATTACACAGCGCGTACCTTGGCGCGCTGTTATTCGGCTCGTTGCATGCCCGCTACCAAATGTATATCGCGCTGCTAGCCTATTCCGCCTATTTGCTGAACGCAACGCAGTTTGTAATAAAACTTCGCGCAGCTCGCCGCGAAGGATCGAATGACGGCAACGGCGACTCTTCGCGGCGGCATCTGACCTCGGAGCTCGCCGCATGAGCGCCGGCTGCGACACGTCCGGCCCCGGCCAAGCAGCCGGCCGCGACGCCCCGCGATTCTCGACCGAGCGCGGCCAGCGCGAAGTATTTTGCGGCTTGACGGGAATCATCTGGCTTCACCGGAAAATTCAAGACGCGTTCTTTCTGGTGGTGGGTTCGCGCACCTGCGCTCACCTGATTCAATCCGCAGCCGGCGTGATGATCTTTGCGGAGCCGCGCTTCGCAACCGCGATCATCGACGAGCGTGACCTCGCCGGCCTGGCCGACGCCAATCTCGAGCTTGACCGCGTCGTCGGCCAGCTGCTGGCTCGCCGGCCGGACATCAGGCTGCTGTTCCTGGTCGGGTCCTGCCCATCGGAAGTGATAAAACTCGATCTATCGCGGGCGGCGCTGCGCCTGTCGCAGCGCTTTTCGCCACAGGTGCGGGTGCTGAACTATTCCGGAAGCGGCATCGAAACGACCTTTACTCAGGGCGAGGACGCCTGCCTCGCGTCACTGGTTCCCAGCCTGCCGGCGCCGGCGCGCGACGCGGCCGAGGCGAATCTCTTGATCGTCGGCACACTGGCGGATGTCGTCGAGGACCAGCTGCGCCGCTTGTTTGACGATATGGGGATTGCGACCGTGCAGTTCTTCCCGCCCCGGCGTTCGACCGGATTGCCCGAGGTCGGCCGCCATACGCGATTCCTGCTCGCCCAACCATTCCTCGCCGACACGGCGCGCGCTCTCGAGGAGCGGGGCGCAAAGCGCATCAATGCAATATTTCCCTTGGGAGCCGCAGGCACTTTGGGTTGGCTCAAAGCTGCGGCTGACTCCTGGGGTATCGATGCCGCCCGATTCCGGCGCGCGACACAGCCGGCCTATGACCGAACCTTGCGGGCGCTGGCGCGTTACCGGGATCAGCTCGCCGGTAAACGCATATTCTTCTTTCCGGACTCGCAGCTTGAAATCCCGCTCGCGAGATTTCTGGCCGAAGAGCTATCGATGGAGTTGGCGGAGGTCGGCACACCCTATTTGCATCATGCGCATTTATCGCTCGAACTCGAACGCCTGCCTTCCGGGACTTCCGTCGTGGAGGGGCAGCATGTCGAGAACCAACTGGATCGGTGTTATTCCGCGAAACCTGATCTCGTGGTCTGCGGACTGGGACTCGCAAATCCTCTGGAGGCCAACGGGCTGACGACCAAGTGGTCGATCGAATTGGTGTTCACGCCCATTCAAGGATTCGATCAAGCCGCCGACCTCGCGGAATTATTCGCACGGCCGCTGGTGCGCCGCACGCGGTTGGTGGCGTAGCCATGCAACTCACGGTCTGGACGTACGAAGGACCGCCCCACGTCGGGGCCATGCGAATCGCCACCGCCATGAAGGATGTGCACTACGTGCTGCACGCGCCGCAGGGCGATACCTACGCCGATTTGCTGTTCACAATGATTGAGCGGCTGCCGCGGCGTCCGCCGGTGACCTACACGACGTTTCAAGCGCGGGACCTCGGCGGCGACACCGCGGGTCTGTTCCAGCGCGCCGCGCGCGAAGCCTATGACCGATTCAAGCCCGCCGCCCTGCTGGTCGGCGCCTCGTGTACGGCCGAGTTGATTCAAGACGATCCGGGCGGACTGGCGCGTGCCTTGAAATTGCCCGTACCCGTGGTGCCTTTGGATCTTCCCTCCTACCAGAAAAAGGAAAATTGGGGCGCCGCCGAGACGCTGTATCAACTGGTGCGGACGATGGCGTCGCCCGAGGCGCCGCCGCCGGGATTCAAGCGGCCTGCGCGGCGCCCGGGAACCCGAGCCCGTTGCAATATTCTGGGCCCGACTGCGCTCGGTTTCCGGCATCGAGACGATCTGCTCGCGATCCAGCAAATACTGGCGCAACTTCGCGTCGCCGTGAACGTGGTCGCCCCGCTCGGAGCCAGCCCGGCGGACCTCGCCAGGCTCGGCGCGGCGGACTTCAATGTGTTGCTGTATCCCGAGACCGGCTTTAAAGCGGCGGAGTGGCTGCGCCGCACCTTCGATCAGCCCATCGTCAAGACCATTCCCATCGGACTCCGCGCAACGCGCGAGTTCATCAACGAGATCGCCGAGCTGTCGGGCGCCGATCCTGCGCCGGCGCTCGAGCAGACGCCGCACTCGAGCTGGTACTCGCATTCCGTCGATTCGACCTATCTGACCGGTAAGCGCGTGTTCGTGTTCGGCGACGCCACACATGCCATCGCCGCCGCACGCGTAGCGTCGCAAGAACTGGGATTTACGATCGTGGGTCTCGGCACCTACAGCCGGGAATTTGCCCGCGAGGTGCGCGAGGCGGCCAAAGTCCATGGCATCGAACCCCTGATTACCGATGACTACTTGGAGGTCGAGGCCAAGGTGGCCGAACTGCAGCCGGAACTCGTGCTCGGAACGCAGATGGAGCGGCACATCGCCAAGCGCCTGGGGGTTCCCTGCGCGGTCATTTCCGCTCCCGTCCACGTGCAGGATTTTCCCGCCCGCTATTCCCCGCAGATGGGTTTCGAGGGAGCGAACGTGATTTTCGACAGCTGGGTACATCCTTTGATGATGGGCTTGGAAGAGCACCTGCTGACCATGTTCCGCGGCGACTTCGAATTCCATGATGCGGCGCCCGCTTCGCATCTCGGCTCCAGCGCGGTAATGCCGGAGCCCGCACGCGCGTCCTCCGCCGCAGGAGGGGTTTGGACCCGAGAGGCGGAGCAGGAACTCGCAAAGATTCCGTTCTTTGTCCGCGGCAAAGCGCGGCGCAACGCCGAACGCTTCGCCGCGGAACGCGCGGTCGATTTGATTACGCTGGAGACGCTTTACGATGCCAAAGCGCACTATAGCCGCTGACCGCACCGAGGTGCGGGTCGTCATTGTGACCATGGACAGTCACCTGTCCGGCGCGGCGGCGCGCGCCGCCCGCCGCCTGAACGAGCAGCTGCCGGGACTTTCTCTGAACGTGCATGCCGCCGACGAATGGGGCAGCGATCCCGACGCCCTGCGGCGGTGCCGTGACGATATCGCCCGCGGCGATATCGTGATCGCCACCATGCTCTTCATGGAGGACCACTTCCGCCCGGTGCTGCCGGCGCTCGAACAACGGCACGCGCTCTGCGACGCCATGATCTGCGCGATGTCGGCCGCCGAGATCGTGAGGCTGACGCGGATGGGGCGCTTTGTCATGGATGGCAAACAAAGCGGCCCTCTCGCGTTGCTGAAGCGGCTGCGCGGCGCCGGCAAAGACACCCGCACAGCGGGCGCCGACCAAATGAAAATGCTGCGCAGAATTCCGCAATTCCTGCGTTTCATCCCGGGAACGGCGCAAGACGTGCGCGCCTACTTCCTGACGCTGCAATATTGGCTGGCGGGCTCAGAAGACAACATTTTCCGTATGGTGCGTTTTCTCGTCGGCCGGTATTCCGCAGGCCCGCGCCGCTTGCTGCAATCCTCCACTGGGATCGCCCCTCCCATCGAATACCCCGAGGTCGGCGTATACCACCCGCGCATGAAATCCCGATTCGGCGTGCAGGTGCAGGACTTGCCGCTTCAGGGCTCACAGGGAACCGTAGGACTACTGCTGCTGCGCTCCTACTTGCTGGCAGGGAACTCGGGTCACTACGACGGCGTGATTGCGGCGTTGGAAGCACGGGGATTGCGCGTCATTCCCGCATTCGCGGCCGGGCTCGATGCGCGGCCCGCCATCGAGCGGTACTTCGTAAAGGACGGAGCCGCTCGAATCGACGCCATGGTGTCCTTGAGCGGATTTTCCCTGGTTGGCGGCCCTGCATACAACGATTCGAAGGCCGCCGAGGAGATCCTCGCGAGGCTGGACGTCCCGTACCTCGCGGCTCACCCCGTGGAGTTCCAAACCATCGAGGAGTGGGAAGCTTCGGAGCGCGGACTGCTGCCGGTGGAGTCGACCATCATGGTCGCGATTCCCGAACTCGACGGATCGACCGGACCCCTGGTATTCGGCGGCCGGGCACAGGCCGCCGGAACTTCAAGAGATATGGCCGCGCATCCGGAGCGCGTTGCCATGCTGGCGGCGCGCGTCGAGAAATTGATAGCGATGCGCCGGACACCGCGCGCGGATCGAAAGGTGGGCATCGTGCTGTTCAACTTCCCGCCGAACGCCGGCAATACCGGAACAGCGGCGTATTTATCGGTGTTCGAGTCGCTCTGGTGCACGCTGCAATCGCTCAAGGACGCCGGCTACCGCGTCGATGTTCCCGCCAGCGTCGATCGGCTCCGCGAAAAAATCATTGCCGGCAACTCGCTGCAATTCGGCGCTGCGGCCAATGTGCACAAGAGAATTCCGGCGAACGAGCATGTTCGCCGCGAGCGGTTCTTGAAGGAGATCGAATCGCAATGGGGCCCCGCGCCCGGCAAGCAGCAAAGCGATGGCGCGTCGATTTTTGTGCTCGGCGAACGCTTCGGCAACGTGTTCGTCGGGATACAGCCGGCTTTCGGTTTTGAGGGCGACCCGATGCGCTTACTGTTCGAAAAGGGGTTCGCACCGACGCACGCGTTTTGCGCGTTTTATCGTTTTTTGCGCGAGGACTTCGCGGCGCATGCTCTGTTGCATTTCGGTACGCATGGCGCGCTGGAATTCATGCCGGGGAAGCAATCGGGCATGTCGGGCGCTTGCTGGCCCGATCGGCTGATAGGCGATATGCCGAACCTGTATTTGTATGCATCGAACAATCCGTCGGAAGGTGCGATCGCCAAGCGCCGCGCGGCAGCGACGTTGATCAGCTACCTCACTCCGCCGGTCGCGAATGCCGGCCTTTACAAGGGCTTGATAGATTTGAAGTCGTCGATCGAGAGCTGGCGCTGCTCGCCGGTCGACGACGCGGCCCGCGAAGCGTTGGGCGGGGCCATTCAGTCGCAGGCGGCCGCCTTGGATTTGGCCGCCGCAGATCCCGCCTGGGGCCATGACGCGCAAGCTCATGTCGTCAAGCTCGCGACGCAGGTCCTCGAGTTGGAGCACACGCTGATACCGCATGGCCTGCACGTCGTCGGCAGGTCAGCGTCGCCGCAACAGCGGGTCGATTACCTCGCGGCAATGGCGGAGTCGGCGGCCGAATCATCCGGCATCGCGCCGCCGTCGCGCTCCGCCGTGCAGGCTCTGGTCGAAGGCGCTGCGCCCGAGTCCGCGCTCGCGCGCGCCGGGCAAGTCCCGAACGAAGCGTGTCTCAAACTGTTGCGCGAACTCGATATCGCCAATCGGCTGCTCAGCGAAGATCACGAAATCGACGCCATCGTGCATGCGCTGGACGGCGGCTTTTTGCGCCCTGCTCCGGGCGGCGACCTGCTGCGCACGCCGGCGGTGCTGCCGACGGGCCGGAATGTGCATGGGTTCGATCCGTTCCGTATCCCCAGCGCGTTTGCGGTCGCGGAGGGCAGGCGTCAAGCGGCGCATCTCATCGCGCGCCACATGGCGGACGGCAACCCCTTTCCCGAGTCGGTCGCCCTGGTACTTTGGGGTACCGATAATCTGAAAACCGAGGGCGGTCCAATCGGCCAGGCCTTGGCTCTGGTCGGCGCACGGCCCCGTTTCGACGCCTACGGCCGCATCGCAGGCGCGATACTGATTCCGCTTCAGGAACTTGCTCGTCCGCGCATCGACGTCGTTGCGACCCTATCCGGGATTTTCCGCGATCTCTTGCCGCTGCAGATCAAGCTGTTGGCCGAGGCATCGTTCCTGGCCGCATCCGCGGACGAACCCCTGGAACAAAACTTCGTGCGCAAGCATGCATTGCGCTATCAAGAAGAGCACGGCTGCGATCTGGAGACGGCGGCGCTGCGGGTTTACGGCAACGCCGAGTGTACCTACGGATCCAACATCAATCATTTGATCGAGAACGGCCGCTGGGAGCGCGAAGAAGAGATCGCAGAGACGTATACCCGGCGCAAGAGTTTCGCCTATGGGCGCTCCGGCCGGGCGGTTCAGCAGACGAAATTACTGACGAGCGTGCTGGCGAATGTAGACCTCACCTATCAGAATCTCGATTCGGTCGAACTCGGCGTTACGACCGTGGATACCTATTTCGACACCCTGGGCGGCATCAATAGTGCCGTGCGCCGCGCGAAGGGGGGCGAATCGGCGCCGGTGTACATCGCCGATCAATTCAGCGGCAAGGGCGCCGTGCGCACCTTATCCGAGCAAGTCGCTCTCGAAACCCGTACGCGAACCCTGAACCCGAAATGGTACGAAGGGATGCTGCAGCACGGCTACGAGGGCGTGCGGCAGATCGAGGTGCACGTGACCAACACCATGGGATGGTCGGCGACCACCGGTGAAGTGCAGCCCTGGGTCTACCAACAAATCTCACAGACTTTCATTTTGGACGCAGAGATGCGTGCGCGCTTGGCGAAACTCAATCCGACGGCATCCGCAAAGGTGGCGAATCGGTTGCTCGAAGCATCAGAGCGCAAGTATTGGCAGCCCGATGCCGGAATGCTGGCGGCGTTGCGCTCTGCCAGTGATGAGTTGGAGGACCGATTGGAAGGTATCTACGAAGGGGTAGCTGCATGAACAACGCGGCCGTGCCGCTCTCGGCACTCAAGCATCGCGCACAACGGCCGGCCGACGGCGAGGGCAGCGTGCAGGTGCCTCTCGATCCGAATCTCAAAATCGGCAACGCCAAAGTATTCGCCGTGTACGGCAAAGGAGGTATCGGCAAGAGCACCACGTCCTCGAATCTCTCGGTGGCCTTTTCCAAGCTCGGCAAGCGGGTGCTGCAGATCGGCTGCGACCCCAAACATGACTCCACATTCACTCTCACCAAGCGCTTGGTGCCCACCGTGATCGACGTGTTGGAGTCGGTCAACTTTCATTCCGAGGAGCTGCGCATCGAGGACTTCGTTTATCAAGGCTACAACGGGGTGATGTGCGTGGAAGCCGGCGGACCTCCAGCAGGCACCGGGTGCGGAGGGTACGTCGTCGGTCAGACGGTCAAGTTGCTCAAGGAACATCATCTGCTCGAGGACACGGATGTGGTGATCTTCGATGTGCTCGGCGATGTCGTCTGCGGCGGTTTTGCGGCCCCGCTGCAGCATGCCGATCGCGCCTTGATCGTGACCGCCAATGACTTCGATTCCATTTTCGCGATGAATCGAATAGTCGCGGCCATCCAGGCCAAATCGAAGAACTATGCAGTTCGCTTGGGCGGAGTCATTGCCAATCGCAGCGCCGGCACCGACCAAATCGACAAATTCAACGGCAGAGTGGGTTTGAAGACGATGGCGCGCTTCCCTGACCTCGACGTGATCCGGCGCAGCCGATTGAAGAAAGCGACCCTGTTCGAAATGGACAGTTCGCCGGAGCTCGATGCCGTGCAGGCGGAGTACCTGCGTCTGGCGCAGCTTTTGTGGGACGGCACCGAGCCGCTGGTCGCGGAATCGATGAAGGATCGCGATATTTTCGATTTGCTGGGATTCGACTGATGGCGACGGTGAGCTACCAGGAACGCCGCGGAGAGCTGCAGGCCTATTTTGACAGGACGGCGCTCGACGCGTGGGCAAGGCTGACCTCCACTGCGCCGGTCAGCAGAATTCGCGCCAGCGTGCGCGCCGGCCGCGATCGGATGCGTGGCCTCCTGCTCAACTATCTGCCCGCGGATCTCCGTTCGAGGAGCCTTCTCGATGCAGGTTGCGGTACCGGGGCACTCAGCGTCGAGGCGGCCGAGCGAGGAGCGGCCGTGCTCGCCATCGATCTTTCTCGATCACTGGTGCAGCTCGCCCGCGAACGGCTGCCGGACGCGCCCCGGCCGGGCCGCGTCGAGTTTCGCGTCGGCGACATGTTCGATGACGGCCTCGGCGAATTCGACCACGTGGTCGCCATGGATTCGTTGATTCACTATCCGCTGCCCGAGGTGGTACGGGTGCTGGCGGGATTCGCGGCGCGCACGCGGTTTTCCATCGTGTTCACATTCGCGCCCAGAACCGCCGCGCTCAGCCTGCTGTGGGCGGTGGGACGTCTATTTCCCCGCAAGGATCGGGCGCCGGCAATCGAGCCGGTTGCCGAGGACGATTTGCGCCTATGTCTCGCATCGGACCCGGCATTCCGCCAATGGCGGGTGGGCCGCACGCAATATGTCGCCGGCGGCTTCTACAAATCTCAAGCACTGGAGCTCGTCAGAACATGAGTCGCTTCGGCATGACAATGACTCGCCGCTGGATGAAAATCGGCACCGAATTCCTGCCGTTCGCCGACGCGGCGAGTGCGGAGCTGCCCTTGGCCCGTCTGCTGCGCCTTTCGCTGTTTCAAGTCTCCGTGGGCATGGCCATGGTCTTGCTGATCGGAACGCTGAACCGCGTTCTCATCGTTGAATTGGGCGTGCCGGCCTGGCTGGTATCGCTGATGGTGGGCTTGCCCCTGGTGTTCGCGCCGTTTCGCGCGCTCATCGGCTTTCGCTCAGACAATCACCGCTCGGCATTGGGCTGGCGCCGAGTGCCCTACATCTGGATGGGGACTCTATTGCAGTTCGGCGGCCTTGCGATCATGCCGTTTGCGCTGTTGATTCTCTCCGGCGATACACACGGGCCCATTTGGATCGGCCAGTTCGCGTCGGCGCTTGCGTTTCTACTGGTGGGGGCCGGACTTCAGACCACGCAAACCGCGGGACTCGCGTTGGCGACGGATTTGGCGCCGGCAGCCTCGCGCCCCGGGGTCATCGCCTTGATGTACGTCATGCTGCTCGTAGGCATGGTGGCGAGCGGGCTCGCCTTCGGAAGACTGTTGGCGAATTTCAGCGAGTTGCGCTTGATTCAAGTAATCCAGGGCGCCGCGGTCGTGACCATGGCGCTGAATCTCGCAGCGCTCTGGAAGCAAGAAGCGCGCAACTCAAGTCGGACCGTGGCGGCCGCGGCGAGCGCGAAATTTCTCGACTCTTGGCGGGCATTCACCAAGCATAGCCGTGCGATTCGTTTCCTCGTCACCGTCGGCCTGGGGACGGCGGCATTCAATATGCAAGATATCGTGCTCGAGCCGTACGGCGGCGAGATCTTGCACTTGCCCGTCGGCGCTACAACGACGCTCACCGCGATGCTCGCCGGCGGCATGTTGGCGGCGTTCTCGCTGGCAGCCCGCTTCCTCGGGCACGGTGCGGATCCGTATCGCTTGGCCGCGTATGGAGTGGTCTCGGGGCTGTTTGCCTTTGCCGCAGTCATCTTGGCCGCTCCGATGGCTTCACCGCTGCTGTTTCGGCTCGGCGTGCTGCTGATCGGATTCGGCGGCGGTTTCTTCGCCGTCGGTACATTGGCGGGCGCCATGGCCCGTGAGCGCAACGGCGAGAGCGGTTTGGCCTTGGGAGCCTGGGGCGCAGTGCAGGCGACCAGCGCCGGCTTGGCGATCGCCTTGGGCGGAGCGATTCGCGATGGCGTGACGACTCTTGCGACCCATGGCGCGCTCGGTTCCGTGATGACGGGCGCCTCGGTCGGATACGGCGCCGTGTACCAAATCGAGATTTTGCTCTTGTTCGTCACCCTGGCGGCGATCGGTCCCTTGGTGCGATCGGGAGTGAGCGCTCCGCAATCAACGGGATACGGATTGGCGGAGTTTCCGAATTGATTTCTTTCTGAGGAGGATCAGGTGATGAAAATAGGTGCCGTGACCGGCTATATCGACGTCGCTCAAATCGCGCTCTACGCATTTTGGATATTCTTTGCTGGCCTCATCGTTTACCTGCGCCGCGAGGACAAGCGGGAGGGCTACCCTTTGGAGTCCGACCGTTCAGGTCGAGTGCGCGTGCAAGGATTCCCGGCGATGCCGGCTCCGAAATCCTTCCAGCTTGCCAACGGCGGCACGGTGCAAGCGCCGCGAAGCGAACCGGACGCTCGCCCGATCATGGTGCAACCCGTCGGTTCCTATCTCGGAGCCCCGTCGCGGCCGACGGGCAACGCCATGCTCGACGCAGTGGGTCCGGCGGCCTATGCCGACAGGGCCGATCACCCCGATATGACCATGGGGGGATTGCCCCTGATCGTCCCCATGCGTGTCGCCGCAGGGTTTTCGGTGGCAGCCAATGATCCAGACCCGCGCGGCATGGAAGTCTATGGCGCGGATCGCGAGTTGGGCGGCACGGTGTATGACATCTGGGTGGACCGCGCGGAACCGCAGATTCGCTATCTCGAAGTCGAAACCCCCGGCGCTCGACGCGTCCTATTGCCGATAGCCTTTACCAAGATCAATGGGCGGAGGCGGCGCATCACCGTAAATTCGATTCTCGCGTCGCAGTTCGGCATGGTACCCAGTTTGGCGAATCCGGATCAGGTCACTCTGCTGGAAGAGGATCAAATCGCGGCGTATTACGCCGGCGGCACTCTCTACGCGACGCCGGCCCGGGCGGAGCCCTTCTTATGAATCACGACGATTTTGCATTTGAACCTATCCGGGGCTTGCCGGCGGTGCTGCCCCCGGGCGAAACCTTGCTGTGGCAAGGGACTCCACTCTGGCAGGCATTGGCGGTGCGCGGATATTACGTGCGCGAGGTCGCCGCGTACTTCTTGGGGTTGGCGGTGTGTCGTATCGGGTTTGGAATCGCCTATGGGCACGCTTGGCCGGCTATCGCGCTCTCTTGCTGGCTCTTATTGCTGATGGGAAGCATTGCCATCGGTGTTCTGTCGATGCTCGCCTTTCTGAGCGCACGCTCGACCGTCTACAGCATTACCAGCAGGCGCGTATTGCTGCGCCATGGCGTTGCCGTGCCGATAACCATGAACATCCCTTTCGCGCTGATCGAATCCGCGGGGGTCAAGACGTTTCCCGACGGCACGGGCGAAATTGCCATGAGCCTGCATCGGGAACAGCGCGTGGGATATTTGATCACCTGGCCGCACTTGCGGCCGGGGCACATTACCCAGCCTCAGCCGGCCTTTCGGGCGCTAGCCGATGCGCGGCGAGCGGCGGATATCCTCGCGGCGGCATTGGCGGCGGAGGCAGGGTCGAGCGCAGTCCGGATCAACATCGCGGCTGCCGACTCGGCAGCAATCGCACGGCATACGGCGGCTGCGGCCTAGGGAGTTTGCGCGTATGAGCCATCCGATGATTGCCGATCGAACCTTGCCGCGCGGCGCTTTATTCGGCGCCGGAGCGCTGCTGACGCTATCGCTGCTGCTCGTCGCGATTGCGCGCGTGACCGGATATCAGCCCGCGAAACCGCCCGCGAGTGCCGTGGTCGACAGTCGCGATCTGCGTTTCGTCGACCGGTCCGACGGCGCCGTTCTCGTCTACGCGAACCCGGATGATCGATTGGTCGACACGCTCCAGCCCGGGACGAACGGTTTCGTGCGCGGTGTGCTGCGTGGATTGGTGCGCGAACGCCGTGCCGACCACGTTGGGGCAATGCCGCCGTTTCGTCTGACGCGGTGGGCCGACGGCAGGTTGTCTCTCGACGACCCGTCGACGGGCCGCCACGTCGATTTGGAAGTATTCGGCGCCGCCAATTCCGGAGCCTTCGCAAAGATCCTGCTCGCAGCCGCGCCGCTCGAGGACAAATCATGATTGATGAGGAAATCGGCATTGGTACCGCGGCAGACGCGACCCGCAGGGCGGAGGCGAATACTCTGTTGAATCCCCGTTTCTACACGACTGACTTCGCGGCTTTGGAGCGCTTGGATGTCACGCCGGTGCGCGGCGAGTGGGACCAAATGATCGCTGAATTCAAACGGGATGCGAATCGCGATCATTTCGAGCGCAACGCGCAATTCGACGCCGAGGTCGGCACGCTGCCCCCGGATCTGCACCAGGAATTCCTGGATTTTCTGATCAGTTCGGTAACTGCGGAATTCTCTGGATGCGTGCTTTACAGCGAAATCAAGCGGCGCGTTGCCAATACCGACCTTAAAGATTTGATGGGCTTCATGGCGCGAGACGAGGCGCGGCATGCGGGCTTCATCAATCAAGCGCTCAAGGACTTCGGCGTGGGAGTGGATCTGGGATTTCTCAGGCGCGGCAAGAAATACACCCATTTTCGCCCGAAGTTCATTTATTACGCGACATATCTGTCCGAGAAGATCGGCTACGCGCGCTATATCACGATCTACCGGCATTTGGAAAAGCATCCCGAACGGCGCTTTCACCCGATATTCCGCTGGTTCGAGCGCTGGTGCAACGATGAGTATCGTCACGGGGAGGCCTTCGCACTGATCATGCGTGCCAATCCTCATTTGCTGCGCGGACACAACAAGCTGTGGATCCGCTTTTTCCTGCTGGCGGTCTTTGCCACCATGTATGTACGCGATCACGATCGCCCGTTGATGCATGCGGCATTCGACATGGACCCGACGGAATATGATTTCACCGTATTTCGCATCACCAGTGAAATATCGAAACAGGTTTTCCCCCTCACCCTGGATTTGGACAATCCGCAGTTTCGACGCGGACTCGAGCATCTGCGGCGCATTGCGAAAGCGAGCGCGGCGGCCGCCGAGCGCGGCGGCATTGCCGGTGCGCTCCGGCGCATCGCATTGGGCGGCGCCGCGGCGCTGACATTCGCCCGGCTGTACCTGCTTCCGGTGCGGCGCCACCCTTTGCCGGCCAAAGTTCGCATGGTTCCCGCCTGGTGACGCCGCATGGGTCTTAACGAGGCTCACGGCCTATGATCGAACTCGGGATCCCGGCAGCCTACGCGGTGCTGCTCTGGTGGTTCACCACGGGCGTCATCTTATTTCTGGATGGACTGCCCCGAACGACCTTTCGCTGGAGCATGGCGGCCGCCACCGCCGTGCTGCCGGGCGCCGTGTATGTTTTGCGGACCAGCGCGGCGGAAGCCGGCGTTAGCGGCGCGTACAGCGCGTTCAGTTGCGCGATCGTCGTGTGGGGCTGGTTGGAAATGAGCTTCTTGATGGGCTTCATCACAGGGCCGCGCAAACAACCCTGTACCGAGCGTTGCCGCGGTTGGCGCCATTTTCTGCACGCCACGCAGGTAATCGCCTACAACGAAATCGCCACTTTGATCGGCGCTGCGGGTATTGTCTCGGCGACCTGGAACCGGCCTAATCCGGTGGCGCTATGGACGTTCTTGGTCCTGTGGTCGATGCGCCTGAGCGCAAAGCTCAATCTGTACCTGGGTGTGCCGAACTCGGGCGAGAAATTCCTGCCTGCCCATTTGCTGTACCTGAAAGGCTTCTTCGGCAAGCGGCCGATGAATTTTCTGTTTCCCTTATCCGTGAGCGGAGCAACCGTGGTGTTGGTCCTTCTAGCGCAGAGCTACCGCGCGGCGAACGATACGTTCCACAGCGCGGGTTATGCCTTGGCGGGCAGTCTCCTGGCGCTCGGCTTGCTCGAGCATTGGTTCATGGTGCTGCCGTTGCCCAGTGAGAAATTGTGGAATTGGGCATTGCGGTCCGGACGCGGTGCGGGCGGGGTCGCGGCCCAAACCCGGCCGAATTCCGCATAATCAACCCGAGCCTACCTCAATCTCGTGCCCGCCTCGCACAGCAACGACTCAATGCGGCGCAATCCGGCGGTCAGCTCCTCGAAGTTGCATTCGTCGCGCTCCCAAAGTTCGCCGAGCCGGCGCGCTGCCGGCGCCATCAACCCAAGACAGATCTGCGCGGCAGCGGTTCCCTGCGGGTATATCTTTTCGATAAGAGCCGCAGCCGGCGATCCCTCCTGCTGCAGAAGGAGCCGCGCAAACTCGTTGATGGTATCGATTCCGGGCGCAGCGGCGGGCTCGGGACCGTCCACGGGGGTCACCGACCCGGCAAATGACACCAGGAGTCGCGGCACGATTTCGCCCTCGATGACACGGATGAGTTTACTGGACGGCCGGTCCGGCATTCTGACCTCTCTGTTGTCGCGGATCCTTCCCCCGAGGAGTCCACAGCAAACCTTACCCGGGAAGTCGTTACGAGACAATCAGGGCGTGGTCAATTCAGGGTGGGCAATTCGCGGACCGTGAATCCCCAGCAGGTCAGATCGCCATCGGGCACGGCAACGGCGCACACGTCTACTTCGCGACTCACGTCACGGTCTGGGCGGAGCTGTGCCGTCATAGCCGTGGTTGCCTGGCGTTGCAACATCTGTCTGCGGAGTTGGGCCATGTCGCCCTCGGAGAACTGCAGCCAGCGCGCCAGCGATTGCCCCATCATCTGGGTCAAGGAAGTGGATTGCGCCATGTCGCAAAATGCCTGATTGGCGTACTCGATCCGCAACCCGGTGTCGGTTACCAAAAAGCCGACGGGTGCGCCTTCGATGGCGTCAAAGACCGGCGATTGAGCGGCACCGAACGGCGGATCGACCGCCTTCGAAGCGAGCCGAACCAGCATGTATTTTTCAGCGCCGGCATGGAAAAAAGAGACTCTCGCAGTCAACTCGTCGCCGTCACCGGCGGCACGGACCACCGCCGTGTTGGCATTCCCGGAGGTGCGCGCCAGCTCAACCGCGCCCTTGATCGCGGGTTTACTCGCGGCGGCAAAGGCGTCCATGAGGGGTGCGCCAATCAGCCCGGCTTGAGAGATCCGCAACAGCAGGGCGGCGGCCGGGTTCGCCTGCACGATGTGGCCGGTGGCCGAGTCGGCGATCAACACCGGCTCGGTCGCCACCGAGAACAGCCAGTCGCAGGGCAGACCGGTTTCCCCGCTCGGGGATCGCAATCGCGGTAGCGGCCCGCCGTGACCTGGACCCGGATTCTGACCTTGAGCCCGCGGGTCAATATTTGCGTTGGCCTGCTCAAATGCCCGCAAAATCAACCACTTACTTCTGGGAGTCGATGTTTTTGACACGGGTCTCAAACCTGTCCTTCGATGATCGGGCCAAAAGGCTGTTTCACTACTCTCGGTGTCGATGGCGATGCCACGCGCCTCCGGCAATGCCTAGCGTAGCGATGGATGTGGGGTCGGGACATCCTCGAACCCCTGAAGTCCGACTACCGGGAACCCGGTATAGCGGCGTGGACGGCGCTAGAGCGAGACGATGCCTTCGCGTATGGCGAACTTCGTCAGTTCGGCCACCGTCCGCAGCCCCAATTTGCGCATGATGTTGCGGCGGTGAACTTCAACGGTGGCGACCGAGACATGCAATTGCTCCGCGATCGCCGGCGAGCGGACCCCTTCGGCGATCAACCGCAGCACCTCGCGTTCGCGGCGTGCCAGAGGCTGCGCGTCGCCGACCAGCGGCCGGTCGCGCACTTCGGAAGCCAGAGTACCCGCGATCTCCGGGGAAAAATAACCGTGGCCTGCGGCGACCGCGCGAATGGCGCGTACCAGCTCGGTCCCGGCGGCCGATTTGGTGACATACGCCGATGCGCCGGACCGCAGCATGGCGGTTACAAAGCGCTTGTCCGCGAACGCCGATAAAGCCACGAGCTTGGCACGGCTACCCGCATCTCTCAAACGCGCGGCCACTTCGATGCCATTGAGGTCGGGCAACCGGATGTCGAGCACCACCACATCGGGATTAAGATCGATGGCTTGTTTCAACGCCTCGCGCGCGTCGCCCGCTTCTCCGACGACCTCGATGTCGGGCACCTTTTGCAGGACCTCGCACAGGGCCTCGCGCACCATGCGATGATCCTCGACGAGCAACACGCGTATGGTCATACGCCGCGCTCGGAATTCAAGGAGTCATTGGCGCTGAGCGGCGCGGTCAGTCTGGCGACCGTGCCGCCGCCGGGTACCGAACGCATCTCGACCGTGCCCCCGATCAGCGACAAGCGCTCACGCACGCTGATCAAACCCAGCCCGCGGTGTGAGCCTTGAACCGCCGCCGTCGAGTCATAGCCGACACCGCCGTCCGATACGCAGACGACGATCAGCTGCTCGCGGCATTCACACTCGACGCTCGCCGAATCAGTTTCCGCATGCTTGGCTACGTTGATCAACAGCTCCCGCACGGCTCGGTATAGAATCGAGCGGACCTCGGGCGCCAACGGTTTGGGCCGACCGTCATCGATGAGTTCGACCTTAAGCCCGAACGTGCGTTCGATCTCCTCGCCCAGCCATTCGAGGGCTGCGGACAGTCCCAATTCGTGCAGCACATCCGGCGCCAGCTGTGCCGCCAAGGAACGGATCGCGCTGTTGGCGCGGTCGATCAGAACGCCGACCTCATTCGCCCGCGCGCGTACGTCGGCGCGCTTGTCGTTGCAAAGACTCGTCAATCGAATGCGCGCGGCCGCCAGCGTCTGGCCAAAATCGTCATGCAGGTCGCGCGCGATCTGGCGCCGCTCTCTTTCTTCCACCGCCTCAAGGTCGGCGGCGAGCGCGCGCAATTGTTCCGTACGTTCCGCCACGCGCCGCTCGAGTTCCTCTGTCATGGCCCGGTTCGCCGCAATTTCCCGCTCGCGGCGCGCCAGATCCACGCTCTTCAACACGCTTTCGAGCAGCACGACGCGCAAAGCCTCCGCGGCTTCGAGATCCATCTCGGACCAAGACGCCGAACGCATGCGGGAGACTTCGAGCCACTCGGCGAAGGAACCGCGCGGGGTCAGCCTTGCACCGTGACGATCCACTTTGGTCGGTTTCGATGGATCGCCCGCCCAGCGCACCGTGCGTCCGATTTCGGGACGAAACCACAGCACATAATCGCGCGGAACGCGCGAAAGACCCACCGAAAGCATGCCGCTCGCAGTTGCCGCAAAATTTGCGGCGGGCGGGTATTCGGATGAAAGCTGATCGGTCGCAAACAGCGGCTTGTTGATTCCGTTCAACCACTGGACGATGGACACGACATCGGAGGCTGCCGGCGTTTCGCCGACCAAATGCAGATTTTCCTCCAGGTACACCACCGCGCCGGTTGCGCCGATGTAGTGCAATAGATCCCAGGCAGCGAGCACGGTGCCGACGTCGCCGGCAGCATTCAAATTGGCGACTAATTCCTCGCGAACGCGGCGCGTGTCCAGCCTGACCACGGACGCCTCAGCCTGCTCCTTGGCCTCGATGTGCAGCGACAGGATTTGCGCAAAGGTTTCGCACGCCACCCTGAGATCCGCGGGAGCGTGGCGGGGTGAATAATGATGCAATACCAGCATCCCCCAGAGTTGATCCTGGCAAACTATCGATGCGGACAGCGAAGCGCAGACGCCCATGTTGCGCAAATACTCGAGATGTATCGGCGACACGCTTCTGAGGTCGCAGTGACTCATGTCGATCGGCTGCCGGGTGCGCCGATTCGTCGGCGGTTGCAAGGGTGCCGGCGCGTAATCGATATCGGGAATCGCCCGCAGCCAATTGCGCCGATAAAGTTCGCGTGCCTGCTTCGGTATGTCGGATGCCGGGTAGTGCAGCCCCAGGAAGGATTCCAGTCCGGCGGCCGCGTCTTCGGCGGCGACCACGCCGCTGCCGTCCGGCAGGAAGCGGTACACCATGGCTCGATCGAAGCCGGTGGCGGCACGCATGGCCACGGCGGCCGCGGCACAGCATTCCCCGACGGTCGCGGTCAGCTGCACAGCCGACAGCAGGGTCTTCAGTTGTGCAATCGGATCGCCGGAGCTGGTCAGTGTGCGCTGCGCGGGTTCGAGTTCAACGATCGCCGTGCGATCCATCGCATGAATCGTGAGATCCAGCGGGCGGGGGCCGCCGCGCGAGCGCACCTCGAGACGCATGATCGGGGCGACGAACGCCGTCGATACCCCGAGACGTTCGATCACGAACCCCATCGCCTCGGCATCCAAGATCGTCGCGAGGGGCATGCCGATCGCGCGCTCAGGTTCAATGGCGATCAGCGATCTCGTGTCCCCGGCAACCTGCTCCACCGCGAGTTCTCGGCGATCGACCACCAGAAGCACGCCGTGCGGCTGGATTGAGCCGGGAATGTGGATGGGCTCGCGATCACAAGTGGTCAGGTCCGCTTCACCGAAGCGGATCGCACTGTCGCTCATGACGGAATCCCGCAGAGCCAATGGTCGAGGGCCGCGAACGTTGCGACCGCTGCCTCGGAAGCGCGCGCCCGCCGCTCCGCAGCGTCGCACCACGCATCGAGCGAAGCGCCGAAGGATTGCCACATCGAGGACACATCCTCGCCGTAGCTGGCCAGAAAGGCTGCCCCATGCTCCGTGCTGAGACCGAGCCGGCTCTGCACTACGGGCAACAGCGTACGGCCGCCCAGAGTCGCGCCTTCGAGCACATAAACGCAGCCGAAGGCGGCGGCCGGATCCGCACAATGAGGCACGGTCTCGCATCGGGGCAGCCGCATCACCCGCTCGGCATCGGCGCCGAGGACAATCAAGTCCCGCTGCAGCAGGGGAAGCTTCCGCCGCTTGTCGAAGTCCGGCAGCGCATTTCCGAATGCATCCCGTCCGAGCCGCAGTTCCATGCCGGCGCAAAAGCCCCACATTTTTTCGAGGTGGGCGCGATAAGCGGACAATTCGGAGAACCGCGATTTGACGTCGAGCCGCTTCTCGAGCCTAAGGTGCGAGGCCCAAGTTGCCGAGCGCAACTCCGCGATCGCACTCATAGGCGCGCTCTTCTCAGCGATTTAGCCGTAATGAAGGGTCCCGAATCGACGTGGAAAGTGGCGACCATGTGCGCTGCCACCTTACGCAATATGGTTTGCTAGATCAAACGCTCCAGCCATCCGCCCGGCGAGCCGCCTATTGCCGACTCGCGGGCAGCGACGCGGCCGGCGGCGGCTCGCCCGCCGACGCCGTTGCGGGCGCCGCGGACCTCGCAGTTCCCTGCAATTCCGGGTAACTCTTCGCCATGCTGACGCCGTACAGCGGCTTGAAGACGCCCTGGTGACAGGTCGCGCAATTGACTTTGGCGACGTCGCCCAAGATTCCGAGCCGATGACCTGGAAACTTATCCGTCAGCGGTTTCAGATATCCGTTGTTCAAGTCACGAACCAGCCGGATGCCGTACCACGCGGTGGTGCGCTTCGGAGTGCTCGAGTCCCATTCTGCAAATGAGCGCGTGTTGTGGCAGTAGGTGCAATTCACGCCCAGCGCGCCGGAGAAGTGCATCATCAAGGCATAAGTACCCTCGGTTTGCTTGGTCGAGGTGCGGTTGCCATCCGGCAATGCCGTGGTGGAGACCACGCGAATATTCTTGTCTTCCAGCAGCATTCGCGTAAATGGATCGTAGGGGAGCGCCGTAAGACCGACGGCAGGCGAAGGCTTGTTCTTTCCCGCATTGCCGGCAATCAGTCCGCTCGTGCTGGATTCTCCGGGATTGGTGAACCACACGTACTGCGGAACGGCGTTTCCGCGATGACAGCTGTAACAGGTTACTCCGGTATCGCCGACGTGGTCCTTCCAGTCCGAGTTGATGTGACGAACCATCTGCAGCATCCGGCGCGACACGACTTTGGTATAGCGATCGTCGCTCGCCATGTCGCTGGTGTGGCAATAATTGCAGCTCTGATCG